>Ga0210057_1000478_pt1 | contig 66131 bp, 72 predicted proteins | sample CryGeyCG2114_010_2_FD_183968 | JGI IMG/M metagenome (GOLD analysis project Ga0210057, IMG submission 183968) | Groundwater microbial communities from aquifer - Crystal Geyser CG10_big_fil_rev_8/21/14_0.10 (SPAdes) (version 2) | ecosystem: Environmental > Aquatic > Deep subsurface > Groundwater ...
ATAAGCGAGATGGAACCTTCTTTTCCTACACTTTCTTTTTTATTGAGAAGGTCTCTGAATTCTTTTGCTTCGTCTTCTTTGTACACAACGTCGTCCAAAATGTTATTGCCGTTCCAGTCGTGGGGTTGATTAGTCATTTAAGGGTTACTCCTGTTAATAGTTAAAGGAAAAAGTCTAACAAATCATATTCAATAAAAGCAACTCTAATCCCAAGGATTGATTTACCACGTTGAATGATGTTTATTAGATAAATAATATTAAATAAATTTTATTCTTTATGTAAAAGAACTTCTGCTAAAGTTTTTTTAACTCCTGTTAAAGCTTTTTCTAAAACATATTGAAAAACTAGAGGAGCGACAATAGTTGCATCTGATTCTATAATAAAGCTGGGAGTGTTTTCATCCAACTTGCCCCAGGTAATTTTTTCATTTGGCACAGCTCCGCTATAAGAGCCGAAAGAAGTGGTAGAATCACTAATTTGGCAAAAATAGGCCCAAAGAGGGCAATTTTTTTCTTGAAGATCCTGGCGGATTAGGGGAACTGCACAAATAGGAAAGTCACCGGCAATTCCGCCTCCAATCTGGAAAAATCCAATAGAGCTGTTTTCACGATACCATTTCACAACATGTTGCATTTGCTCAAATCCAGATTTTATAGTAGTGATGTTGTTAAGCTCTTTTTTCATCACGTTAGCTACGAAAATGTTTCCAGTAGAGGAGTCTTCGTATCCTGGAGTAAAAATAGGTAATTTTTTTTCGTAGGCTGCATATAGCCATGAGTCTTTAAGGTCTATTTGATACTCTTCTTCTAATACCTTAGATTCAAAAAGCTGGAAGAAATATTCATGTGGAAAATACCTTTTATTTTCTTGTTCTGCTTTTTTCCAAAGAGCCAGAAGGTGTTTTCCTATTTTTTGAATGGCAATCTCTTCTGGAATGCAAGTATCAGTTACTCTGTTAAGGCCATTGTTGTAGAGTTCCATTTCTTTTTGTTTGCTCAGCGTGCGGTATTCGGGAATTCTTAAATAGCTGTCATGAGCCACTAAATTAAAAAAATCTTCTTCAAGATTAGCTCCAGTGCAGCAGATTCCATGAACGAGATCTTGCCTGATTAGCTCAGATAAAGAAATACCAAGCTCAGCTGTGCTCATAGCTCCAGCTAAAGTAACAAGCATTTTCCCGCCGTTATTGATTAAGTCAACCCAGCCTTTAGCAGCATCGATGCACGCCGCAGCGTTAAAATGTCTGTAATGTTTTTCTAAAAAAGAACTAATACTCATTTTCCCTCAAAGATATAGTTAAGAAGTTTATAAACAAGTTTTGATGCTAAGTAATTAGGTGCTTGGAAATTTTCCAAAGGCAATAATTCAACTACATCAAAACCCACAACTTGTTTTTTGTTAGCCACTTTTCGAAGTAATTTTAAAGCAGTATTCCAAGTTAAGCCTCCTGGTTCGGGAGTGCCTGTAGCCGGCATTAGAGATGAATCAAAAGCGTCTAAGTCGAAAGTGATATAAACTTGGTCAGACAGTTGGTCTATTGCTTGTTCCATCCAAGTATCATCCATCTGTATGTCATGCGCAAAAAAAGTACGTTTGTGATCAATAAAAGGCTTTTCTTCGATGGCCATGCTTCTAATGCCAACGGCTACATGTGATTCTATGTTGTTTAATTCCCTTACTCTAGACATGACTGACCCGTGGCTAAAGGGGTTGCCGTCAAGTGCCGGGTGAAGATCTGCATGGGCATCTATTTGCAAAACGGAGATATTTTTGAACGCATCGCTGTGTGCTTTGATTAAGGGGAAAGAAATGCTGTGTTCTCCGCCTAATGCTGCCACAAACTTACCTTTTTTTATGTATTCTGAAGTGGTAGAGTATACTTGATCGAACATGTCTTTAGAGGACTGGTAGGATTGAAACTCATGGGTAAAAATGCCTTTTTTATATGCTTCAAAGTCAGTTTCTATATCGTAAAGTTCAATGTATTGAGAGGCATCTAGTAAGGCTAGAGGCCCTTTATCCGTTCCATGCTGATAGGAAGTTGTTAGATCAAATGCAATAGGGTATATAACAATGTTTGCGTGTTCTTTTTTTGTATAATGGCCGTTTAAACCTAAGAAATTAATTTCTTTTTCTTTAGTAATATTTGTCATCTTCTACACCACCAAATATGTATAACTGCCTAAGGCATCTTTAAAACGTTTTTTTAATTTATCAGACTCTTCTCGAGTAAGGCGTCCGTTTTTCAATGACTTTTCAACAATCGTATTTAGTGACTTCGTTAAATCATTAGAAGGATACTGGAAGTATCCTAGCACTTCCTTGACAGTATCGCCATTAATTTGTGAGTTTATTTTCCAAGAGCCGTTTGCTTCTACATCGATGTGGATAACGTTAGTGTCGCCAAAGAGATTGTGGAGTCCTCCTAAAGCCTCTTGATAAGCTCCTACTAAGAATATCCCAATAAAGTAAGGGGATGAATTTAGCTCATGTAACGGGAGGTAATTCGCAGGTTTTTTCTGCTGGACAAATTGATGCACTTTCCCGTCACTATCGCAACTTAAGTCTACGATAATGGCCTTCCTTGTTGGCTGGGTATTTAACCGATGAATTGGCATAATGGGAAATAGTTGTTCTATAGCCCAAAAATCTGGAAGAGATTGAAATACGGAAAAATTGCAAAAATACAGATCGATAAGTCTTTCTTTAAGTTTTTCAATTTCCTCAGGAATGTAATTTAATTTTTTAGACTCTCTGTGGATTTTGTCAAGTAGGTGACTAAAGACTCTTTCTCCATACTCTCTTTCTTGTAGGGAAATTTCTCCTTGTAAAAATAGTTCTAACATCACTTCTTTTAAGTGAGAGGCAGTATGTAGTGCGCCAAGGCAATTTTTATGTGTGGTATTTTGAAATGTTTGAAAAAGGTCGTTGAGAGTTTTGTTGTCAGAAGGGGGTGGCTCAAGGTCGGATGCCTGTTTATATTTTGTAGATACGTCAATTACCTCTGTGATAAGAACAGACGAGTGGGCGATAATAGCCCTTCCTGATTCGCTAATAATTACTGGATGGGCAATGTCTTCTTCGTTGCAAGTATTGCCAATAGTATCAACTACATCGTGCGCATAGTCTTCTAAGGAGTAGTTCATAGAGCAGTCTGAGGAAGTTTGGGAGCCGTTGTAGTCTACAGCAAGTCCACCACCAATATCAAAAAAGCAAATAGAAGGACATATCTTTGCAAGTTCTACATAGACTCTTGAAGCTTCTCTTAAGACTTTTTTGAAAGGTAGGATAGAGGTTAGTTGAGAGCCAATATGGAAGTGCAAAAGTTTTATTAAATGATCTTTCTTTTTCCGCTTAAGTTCATTGACTATTCTGGTAACTTCTTGTATTTCCAGGCCAAATTTCGCAAATTCGCCAGAAGAGTCTGACCATCTTCCACTGCCTTTAGAAAAAGGTTTAATTCTAATGCCAATTTCAGGCTCTATTTTTAACTTTTCAGCAATGTCTAAAACTAAGTCGAGCTCATAAAACTGTTCAATAATAATAATAGGTCTTTTACCAATTTTCCTGGCTAAGATAGCAAGCTCGATGTATTCAATGTCTTTATAACCATTGCAAAGAAGCAGGGAGTCTTCATGGTAGTCTTTCAGACTTAAAACAGCTAACAGCTCTGGTTTACTACCAACTTCCAATCCAATTTTATATTTTTTTCCTGCTTTTCTAATAGAGTCGACAACTTTTTTTTGCTGGTTTACTTTAATCGGATAAGCGAGTTGGTAATAATTTTGGTAATTATTTTCTTGAATGGCCTTTTCAAAGGCTTGGTTCAGCCTTTCAACGCGATCTTTAATAATGCCGTCAAAGCGAAATAAAATAGGAGGTTCAATTTTCTTTTCGACTAGAGCCTTTGTTAAATCGTAAAGATTTATCTGAGAGCTTTCAGAGCTCGGCTTTACTATGATGTCGCCATCATTGCTAATAGAAAAATATTTATCTCCCCAGCCTTCAATCCAGTATAGCTGATTGTTGTGGCTAATATCCCAGTTTGGATTTTTGTTCATTTCTCAACTCTTTAAATTTTTCAGGATATATTTTTTAAAATATAAGAATAAAAATGAAGCTTAAGTTAATAAAAAAATGAAGTGTGGATAAAAAAATTTTTCTTTCTCCCTAATTTAAAGAGGAACCTAATAGGATGTAAATTTTTTTATTATGATTTTTTTAATAAAAAATACTTACCTTGAAAGAGTTACATTAATTGCTTTAAGTTGGGAAAAACAAATAGGCTTTTTTAAAATAAATGTTTGTCGAAGCTTTTTTTCTTACAAAAATCTACTTTTATTAAATAATCTCTAGCCAAAAAAATGGAAAAATGAGATTACGGAAACTTTGAGTTGTAAACTAATTATTTTAAATTATGAATAGACTTCTTGTAATTAAGTTTGGTGGATCCAGCGTTTGTGAACCTGAAAACTTTATTACTATTGCTGATATTATTGTACAAAGAAAAGAGTTGTATTCGCAGATTGTTGTAGTTGTAAGCGCGATGGGGGATACAACAGATAATTTACTCTCTTTAGCTAAAAAAGTGCATCCCAATCCTCCTACTAGAGAACAAGACATGTTGGTTTCAGTAGGGGAAAGGATAAGTATTTCTCTTCTTGCAATGGCATTATCCTTAAAAAATATTAAAGCTATCAGCTTTACGGGTTCACAATCAGGAATTATTACTTGTGACAACCACAGCAATGCTAAAATTATTGATGTGAAACCTCATAGGATAGAAGAGTATTTAAATAAGGGATATGTCGTGATTGTTGCAGGCTTTCAAGGTGTCTCGAGGAATAAGGAAATCACTACGCTAGGCAGGGGAGGTTCGGATACAAGCGCTGTTGCCCTAGCTGTTGCTCTAGGCTCTAAAAAGGTAGAGTTTTATAAAGATGTTGAAGGAATTTTTGACAAAGATCCTCATCAGCATAAAGAGGCCCAGCTTTTTAAGAGACTTACATTTGAACAAGCTCTGGATGTTGTGGAAAGAAATAGTCAGGTCTTGCATCCCAGATGTGTCCAACTTGCTATGCGAAACAATATTTCTCTTCAAATCTTGTCTTTTAAGACTCAGGAACTATCTAAAGACATTTCCGATTTAGGAACTATAATAAGTTCTTTCGGGGTAAGAGAGGATAAAAAACACTTTTATGAACAAGAGGTAATTTAAAAATGGGCTGGGGGAAGTACAATTAATGCAGATCGTAGTTGAAAATCCAAGAGTAAATGCAGGTTTTAACTCTACCTATAGCGACTCATTAAGTACATGTTATCGAGAAACAATTCAACAAATACTAAAAAAAGCACTTCCCAACAAACTTTTCTTTTCGACTGACATCTCATCGCAGATTATTCAGAAAAGACAAGCTTTTGTTCATGATTTCTTTCCTATGGTTAAATGGGATTTTCCAGAAAATAATGCAGGGTCGGTTTCTGTTGTTTTAATTTGTTCACACAGACTTAATGCAAGCAGTTTTTTTTATGACATGATCAGTCGCTTTTTAATCCCGCATAAAAGATTAAATCTGGACTTATTTTTTTCTGCGGATTTCCGATTGCCAGAAATATCTGACAGCCCTTTTACAGCGGCAGAGATTAGCTTTTCCATTCAAAGTCTTCAAGAGTTGGAGGAAATCAAAAAAAGCTATAGGTCTATTGAAACAGAAATTCGATTAGGGGTTGTTTCCAATTATCATGCAAGTCGAATTTTAGAATTTAAAGGGCTTTCTTTAGATGGCAAAACTGCAATGATCCAAGAAAAAATTGGATCATTAATTCAAAATCGCTCTAAAGAGTTTGACCGCAGCATTTTTACACAAATGCAGCACTTTCTAATAAATTGCCAAGAAGAATTCAAAAGTATAAGAGACTATCATCACATAAGTCGCATTATCTCAGTTTTACATACTCTTAGAAAGCTGTTAAACCAACAAATCACTGAGCAGCCCAATCAAAGGCATTTAATTGTTAAATTTCTAAAAACAAAAATAAGAGCAAAAACTGCAGAAAAATTTGTTTTAGGAATTATGGTTGGTTTAAATTTTTTAAGAAAAAGAGAAGTTTTTGAAAAAACTCATCTAGTCAGAGCTATTAAAGATTTTTTACCTAATATCAAAGCAATTGACGATTCCTTTTTTTTAGATAGAAACCGAGAGAATTCCATACAGTCAGTTTATTTAGAAATCGAAAAGAAAGATGGACAAGACTTCAGCTATGAAGAAGTGAAACTGCTTAGAAAAAATCTCCCTGAGCACTTAAAAGGTTATATTGAACACTTGATGCATCCGGTATTTATGCCGAGAAATGAAGAAGAAGTTTTAAAAAATATTATGGTTCTTTCTAAGCAGCTCAAGTATGTTAATGATATTCCCCAAGTAATTATTAATTTTGAAGAGCAGAAAGAAGAAGAGTTATCTTATACAGTTATTTTACTACGGGTTTTAAATAAAAAAAGTAAACCTTTATATGACCTCTTACCTATGAATGGTGAAATTAAATTTATTTCCGAAAGAGTAAAAAAAGTTGGAGTGATAAGAAAAAAATATTACAAGGAAGCCAATGTTTTTAAAGCTTTAGTCAACAAATCGAAGTATTATCGATCCAATCTAACTTTAGATATTCAAAGGGCAAGGCAAGATATTGCGCTAACTATCCAACAAATATTTGGAGAGATAAGGGACTACAATGGCGGGATGATTTTAAAGCAAAATGAGACATTTAATAACCTTAAAATTCATATAGGTAAACTCAGTCTTCAAAATGAACTATTTTTAGAAAAGTTTTTCTTCTCACTTTCTCCTGTAGAAATGAGGAGTCTTTTAAAGCCCGCACCTTTAAAAAACTTATTTTTTCTTTTTTTACACTGTTTAAAAAAACAAAAAAATAACGAAAGAAATGGAGTAGTTGTTAAAATTCATGAAGAGGCGGTCTATATTGCTATGCCATCACAAAGCATTATGAAAAACAAGTCTCTTACAGCTGCTATGGAATCATTAAAAATTGATTCTTATAGATTGGTGTCCAGTAAATTTGATCCTTTAGAAGTTCCTTTGCAAGGATACATTTTCTTTTCAAATAATCATGCTGAAAAGAAAAGGTTTGTACAAACATTGCAACAGTCTCTTGACTTTTGATAGAAGCATCAGAAAATATAAGGATGTTTCAAACGAAAAAGAAAATTTCATGGCTAAAAAAAATATTCTTGTAGCCCCTTCCATTTTATCTGCAGATTTTGGCCATCTTGCTGAAGAATCAAAAAAATTGGAAGAGGCTGGTGCAGATATGATTCATATTGATATAATGGATGGTCATTTTGTTCCAAACCTGACCTTAGGCCCTAAAGCAGTTGCTGCGATTAATAAAGCTACAAAGCTATTTCTGGACGTTCATATTATGGTTTATCAGCCATTTGAATATGTAGAAAGGCTTGTTGAATCTGGCGCTGATAGAATAACGTTTCATTTTGAAGCAACAGAGGATGTAGAGGATACTCTCAATTTTATTCGTAAATGCAACTGTGAGGCTGGACTTGCTTTTCGACCTGAAACAAGTCGTGAATTTATTCCAAAGTATTTAGACAAATGCGATTTGATTCTCCTAATGACGGTATCACCGGGGTTTGGAGGTCAAAAATTTATGCATGACGTGTTAGAAAAGGTTAAATTTACAAGAGACTGGATCGATAGCAAAAACATTCGTAAACATGGCAAGGTAGGTTCAAATTCTATACCTCCTTTTGATATTCAAGTTGACGGGGGGGTTAATTTAGAAACAGCAAAGCTCTCCATTGAGGCTGGTGCTAATGTATTAGTTGCTGGAACTTACCTTTTTCAACAACCAGACATGTCCTTAGCTATTAAACATCTAAAAGAAGTAAAGATATGAAAAAAGTTGTTGTAATTGGCGGTGGAACAGGAAATTTTGTCGTTTTAAGAGGGCTTAAAAAATATGAAGTGGATCTTACAGCAATAGTTTCCATGGCAGATGATGGGGGAAGTACGGGGATACTGCGTGATGATTTAGGGGTATTGCCGCCGGGAGATGTGAGGCAATGTTTAGTTGCGTTGTCTGATTCAAGCAGGCTTATGCGTAGTTTAATGAACTACCGCTTTAAGAATGGTAACCTAGGAGGACACAGTTTCGGCAACCTTCTTCTTTCAGCTCTGGAAAAAGTAACGGGAAGTTTTGAAAAAGCGGTCGAAGAGGCTGCTCGTATTTTATATATAAAAGGCAAGGTCATCCCGGTTACAGTCCATCAAACTCGCTTAAAGATGATTCTTAATAACCGGAAAATCCTAGAAGGAGAAAGAGAAATCTATCTTTCCCAGGAAATTGATCGTGGGTATAAAAGCATATATCTAGAGCCCTATCCAAAAGTTAACCCTAGAGTAATTACCGAAATAAAAAACTCTGATGTAATAGTTATTGGGCCAGGAGGATTGCATACTTCTTTGATTCCAAATCTTCTAGTACAAGGAGTAAGTAAAGCTCTGCAAGAGACACAGGCAAAAAAGGTTTTCATTGTTAACCTAATGAATAGAAAAGGGCAGACAACTGGCTATAAAGTCAGCGACTATTTAAAAGAAATAGCACAGTTTAGCCATCCTAACATTTTTGATTACATCATTGTAAATACCAAAAAACCACCTGATGATCTTATTAAAGCATACTCTGATGAAGGAGATCTCGTGGAAAATGACTTAGAGGATCCAAGGATTATTTTTGCTGATGTTATAGGAGATGCTGTAGAACAGCCAAAAGGTGATTTTCTTATTAAAAGGAATCTTATTCGCCACGACTCAAAAAAACTTGCAAATGAGATTATGAAAATTGTTAATTATCTTTGATTTAGATGACACACTAGTCGACACAAGCGGAACTTTAACGCCAAGTCAGCTTAAATGCTCTTTGGAAGCCATGATTGAAGAAGGGCTGTTGATTAAAAATTTTAATGATGCCTTGCTGTATCTTTATAAAATAGACAAGCATGCTGGCAGCGCAAAAGAAACTATAAAATTTTTTTTAAAATCTTATTGCGATGACATAAGTTTTTTTGAAACTGGTATTAATAAAATTTATCATGATTTACCGGAGGATTTCAATATTCTCCCTTTGCCTGATGCAAAAAATATTCTTGAAACTTTAAGAAAACAACATCATTTAGCCATAGTTTCCAGCGGTAAGGAAAAATTTCAATTTTTAAAATTGAAAAAAGCTGGAATTGAACCCTCCATTTTTACTAAAATAGTTGTCACACCGAATGCTGAAAAAAAACCACACTATAAAAATCTTTTAGAGGAATTTAAAATAAACTCTAATCAGTCGCTGGTGTGTGGGGATAAGGTGTTAGTTGATCTTTTACCTGCTAAAGAGCTGGGTATACATACTGTGCACATGCTGTGGGGCAGGGGGAAGAATCAGACTACTGGCAAACAATGGGCTGATTATACTATTAATGAGTTGCCGGAAATTTTAAAAATTATTGAGGAATTATGACAACAACCAATCAGATCACTCCTGGGATGACTCTCGATATGGACGGAAAGATTTATCGAGTTGAATCAAGTGTGAAGGTCTCAGTGCCTAAAGGTTCTCCTATCATTAAGGCGAAATTAAGAGATTTGCTCACAGATCAGATGATTGAAAAGAATTTTAAATTAAATCAACCGATAGTAGAAATTTCTTTAGAAGAACACCAGTTAGAGTTTCTATATCCTGAAAAGAAAAGTTTTTTGTTTTTAGACATTGCTAATTTGGAACAAATCCTGGTGCCTGGCGATATTTTGGGTGATAAAATCAATTACTTAAAAGAAGGTATTGCGGTAAAGGCGGTTCTCTATAAGGATAAAATCTTTTCCTTAGAGCTTCCTCAATTTCTTGAGCTGATGGTAATAAAAACAGAGTCAACAGAAGAAGCTATGGCTGTATCTAGCTCAACTAAAAAAGCTACTTTAGAAACTGGGGCAAATGTGGATGTGCCACTTTTCATTGAAACAGGTGATGTAATCAAAGTGGACACCCAGTCAAACGAATACATTCAAAGAGTTTAATTAAAGGGGAGGAATTCGTGAAAATAGACGATATTCAAAGAATAATGAAGCTTCTTGAGGAAAGTAAACTCGAGAAGATGGTTATTAAACATGAGGATTTCGAGCTGCACTTAGAAAAACCTTCTAATAATGCGCAGCCGGCAACAATTGTTCAGCCACAAATTCAACATGAACCTCAACAACCTGCTGCTTTGCCAAATCAAAGTGCTGCTGCAGTGCAGGAGATTAAAGGTTCTATGGTTGAGTCTCCTATGGTAGGTACATTTTATGACTCACCAGGACCTGACCAGGCTGCTTTTGTAAAAGTAGGTGATAAGGTATCAGAAGATACAGTTGTCTGCATTGTTGAAGCAATGAAAGTCATGAATGAGGTAAAAGCAGGCATTAGTGGTGTTGTTCAAGAGATTTTAGTGGATAACGCAGAGCCTGTTGAATATGGAACTCCTCTTTTTAGAGTCACTTAAAGTGTTGTTGTTATGAAGAAAGTACTAATAGCTAATCGCGGTGAGATCGCTGTCCGAATTATTAGAGCCTGTCATGACCTTGGTTTGCAGACTGTTGCTGTTTATTCAGAAGCAGATGCAGAGTCCTTGCATGTTCTCTTGGCAGATGAGGCAATATGTATTGGAGCTCCTCAAGCTGCTAAGTCATATTTAAAAATTCCTAACATCATTTCAGCTTGTGAAATTACAGACGCAGATGCAATACACCCAGGCTATGGCTTCTTAAGTGAGAATGCTAATTTTGCCTCTATATGCGAAAGTTCTGGGCTTGTTTTTATCGGGCCAGACTCTAAGACTATTTCTTCATTGGGAGATAAAGCGAATGCAAAAGCCTTAGCTAAAAGTGCAAAATGTCCTGTCATCCCTGGTTCAGACGGTATTGTAGCTGATGTTAACGAAGGTTTGAAAGAAGCTATTAAAATTGGCTTCCCTATTTTTATCAAAGCCTCAGCAGGTGGTGGCGGAAAAGGGATTAGAATTGCTGTAAATGAAGAAGACTTTGTGAAGAAATTCTCTGCTGCTAAACAGGAAGCAGAAGCCAGTTTTGGTAATCCCGATATTTACATAGAAAAGATGATCGTGAATCCTCGACATATTGAGATTCAAGTCATCGGTGATAAACATGGTAATTATGTTCACTTAGGTGAAAGGGATTGCACCATTCAAAGAAGAAGACAAAAGTTAATAGAAGAAAGTCCAAGTCCTGTTCTGTCTCCGGCAATCCGGAAGAAAATGGGACAAGCTGCCATTAATATTGTTAAGGCTGCTAAGTATCACTCTGCTGGAACTGTGGAGTTCTTGTTAGACGACAAGAAGAACTTTTACTTTATGGAAGTTAACACTCGTATCCAAGTAGAGCATACTGTCTCTGAAGAACTAACAGGTGTTGATTTAGTAAGAGAGCAGATTCGTGTGGCAATGGGAGAGAAACTTTCTTTTAGGCAAAAAGATATACATTTTGACAGTCATGTCATTCAATGCAGAATTAATGCAGAAAATCCTAAGAATAACTTTTCACCATCACCCGGTAAGCTGAAATATTATATTCCTCCGGGAGGCCCTCATGTTAGAATCGATTCTGCATGTTATAACGGCTGCATGGTTTCTCCTTATTATGATTCGATGATTGCCAAGCTCATAGTAAAAGGTAAAGATCGTAAGGATGCTATAGCTAAACTTAAACGGGCTCTTCGCGAGTTTCATATTATGGGGGTAGATTCAACTATTCCTTTCCATCGTTATATGCTAGAAAATGAAAGATTCTTAAAAAATGATTATTGTTTGGATTTTATAGATTCGCTTACGGAACAAGGATGCACCTTTACTCTTGATGATGAATAATCTTGAGCTATTATATTCTTCCCAAGAAATTGAACAAGCAATTAGTCAAATAGCTGCTACTTTAAACGATACCTATAAAGATAAAGACCCTATTATTGTAGGCGTATTAAAGGGCTCTCTTTGCTTTGTTTCTGATCTTATTAGAAAACTTTCGTTTCCTTTTACTTTAGAATTTATCAGAGCCAAAAGTTATGGTCTTAGGGGAGATAAGCCACAAGAAGTGACCATTGAAGGAATTGATTTCGATATATCTCATAAAGATATAATTGTAGTTGATGATATATTTGATCGTGGAGAGACTTTGCATAAAATTTTAGATGAGCTAAATAAACATCATCCAGCTTCCATAAAAAGTGTTCTGCTTCTTCGCAAAAAATCAAAAAAAATGATTTCCCTTGAACCCGACTATACGCTGCTTGATATAGAAGATAAGTTTGTTATAGGTTATGGACTTGATTACAAAGAACACTATCGAGGTCTAGACGGTATTTATGCTTTCAAAAGCATTCCTTAAACCATCTTTTTGCGAGTTTTTTTACGAGAGCCAATCTTTCCTTTTTTTCTGCCGTAAGCAATCTCATGTAAGTTTTCTACAGACATGAATGCTTGAGGATCTTCCCGTAAGACAATTTCTTTCAGTTCTGCCAGGTCAAGTCTTTCAACGATGACTAGTAATAGGTCTCTGTCTTCTCCGGAAAAACCTCCTTTTCCTTTGATAACAGTTAGACCTAAGCCTAATTCATGCATAATGATTTTACTGATTTTATCAGGTATAGAAGAAAGTATCATGACTGATTTCATTTCATCTAACCCTGCAATGACCATATCCATCATTTTGACAGCTACAATGTAAGTCATCAAAGATTGAAGGGCAATATGCCAGTCTTTAAAGATCAGTCCATAAGCTGCAAAAATGAAAATGTTAATAAACAAGACAACTTGTCCAACAGTGAAGCCTTTCTTGCGGTTAATAAGAATGGCTAAAATCTCTGTTCCATCTGTACAGCCGCCATTTCTAATAATTAAGCCTACTCCTGCTCCTAAAATAGCGCCTCCAAAAACAATTACTTCTAGCATGTCGGCGTCAAAAGGAGGGACTCGTTCTAAAAGGCCCAGGAAAACGGCAAAGATTACAACTGCAAATAGCATTTGAATGACAAAAGACTTTCTGATGGATCGATAGGCCAGGTAAATAAATGGAATGTTAAAAATAACTAGAAAGAAAGGAAGCATGGAGCTGCCAAATAATCTAGCGCAGATCAGTGATATACCAATTACTCCGCCGTCAATCAACTTATTAGGGTATAAGAAAACCTGAATGGATAAAGCTGCTAAAAAAGCACCTACAGTCATCCATGCCACATTGATGAAGTATTGCTTGTAAGATTTAGGGGAAGCGATACTTTTTACCATGGCGAAAATCTCTAAGTGTTTAAGAAAAATGACCGCCTGACAGTGCAGGCGGCTATTCGCGGGAGACGAGACTCGAACTCGCAACTTCCGGCGTGACAGGCCGGTGCTCTAACCAATTGAACTACTCCCGCATGAGTAATTCATGGGCGCAACAGGACTCGAACCTATGACCGCCTGTGTGTAAGACAGGAGCTCTACCAGCTGAGCTATACGCCCTAAAGAGATGACTAATCTATCCTATAAAGGGAATTATTCACAAGGTTTTTTAGTTTATGTTTTTAGAAATTATGAATATTTTTCCTTGCACGGTTTTTTTAGTAAAAAAAATTGATTTTTTAAAAAATATTTTATCCGAATACTGTAATACTTAATTGATGAATGTTTATAGTAAAGGTTTTTTAAAATTGGTGTTGTCTAATGAAAAAGATTTATCTTTTCCTTATTATTGTTTTAACTGCCTGTCGTCCTTCCACGAGTGAAGATTTTCAGTCTGAAGGAAAAGCTTGGATGAAATCTTGTCTCAAAGAGTTAAAGGAAATTAAGACTTTGGATGACTTAAACAAGAAGCAAGCTTTTATACAAAAAAAATATAATCAGCTTGCAGAGCTTATCTTGTTAGCAAATTTAAAGGAGCCTCAGCAAGAATTAGACTTAATTGAGAATATGGAAAGCAAAGAACTTCATTCCGAGCTAATGAGAATTTATCTCATTCCTGGTGCAAAAGAAGTCATTGCCAGCATTCAGCTTGAGACTCTTAAAAAATTAAATGGTATCGACAGGCGGGTTGAATAAGTGATTGTCGAAGTACTCAGAAAATTTTTCTCGATGTTCGTTTAAAAGCTTTTCATGTGTTAGTTCATTTACATAGATAGGAACAACTGTTATGAAGCCTTCACTCAATAGAAGGACGTCACTTTCTGGGTGTTCTTCAAACTCATGCCATTTCCCTCCAAGCCAGTAGTAATAATGACTGCCGGTAGGGTGTTTTCGTTGATCAGGATTTTCAGCCCAATATCCTTTGCCTTGTCTTGCAAGCCTGAGCCCTTTGATTTTATCTAGGTCTCCTGGGGGAAAGTTTACATTGATTAAAGAACCTTGAGGAATACCACTTTGCAAGAAGTACTTAAGAATTTGCGGTATAAATTTTGAACATACTTCATAATTTGGAAGCTCGTAGTCATAGCAGGAAAATGCTATGCCTGGAACGTCTTTATGTACTCCTTCAATAACTCCACCGACTGTTCCACTATACAAGATATTTCTTCCTGCATTAGAACCTCGGTTAATGCCAGATAGGACAATGTCAGGTTTTTGTTTCAAAAGGACATTGAAGCCAAGTTTCATGCAATCAGTAGGGGTTCCATTAATAGCCCATGCTTTAGCGCTTCCATCCCAAGGTATTTCATGAATTTTCAATGGTTTATTTAAGGACTGTCCTAGACCTGAGCCAGATTTTTCCGATGTGGGAGCAATAATGGAAACCTCCCCAAAATCTTTAATCGACTCGTATAAAGATCGCAGGCCAGGTGCATAAATCCCGTCATCGTTAGTAAGTAAAATTCTAGGTTTTTTATTCATAAGCTCCTTTTAATTTGTGCTAGAGTTAATTTTCAAGATTCAATTTTTGCAACTCATATTTTTTAGTTATCTTTGATACTGAAATAATAGAAAGAGAGCTTATTGCAAACCCTACAATCATAGAAGGGAACTCAATTTTCATTACAGTACCTAAGTAAGGGCCTATTGCAGCTATTGTTCCTCCCGTAAGGATTCCTGCAAAAGCACCGAATCTATTTATTTTTTTAGAATATAAAGATATTAAAAGTAAGGGGCCAAATGAAGTGCCAAGTCCTGTCCAAGCGTAAAGTACTAACTTATAGATTGTAGTGACTTTAAATAAAGCTACAATAAAGGCTATGCAAGAAATGAACAGAACGCTAAACCTTGAAACCCAAAGAAGCTCTTTGGGCTTAGCTTTTTTTCTAAAAAGCCTTTTATAAAAGTCTTCACAAAGACTGGATGCAACCACAAGAATTTGCGCAGCCATTACATTAGTAGTAGCAGCTAAAATAGCACAAAGAACAAGTCCTGCAAAAAAAGGATGTAGATTTTGCTGCACTACATTCAAGATTAAGAGCTCAGGGTTCTCAAGTCCATTGGGGAATAGAGCTATTCCAATCAAGCCTATTAATGTGGCACCTGTAAGTGCAAGTATTTGCCAGGAAATACCTAAGTACTTAGATTTACTCATATCCTGCACATTTTTTATGCCCATAAATTTGGTGATAATATGAGGCTGACCTAAATAGCCTAACCCCCATCCTGCTGTTAATATAAACGCCTGATAGAGTGTGTTGGGTTTAAAGTCAGGTAGAAGGGAAAGGGATAAGTTTTGAGCCTTTGCTGCCGTGGCAATTGGTGTGAAGCCATCTAATTGAAATAATAAGTAGACAGGAATGACAAGGATAACGCCCAACAGAAAAAATCCTTGGAAAAGATCAATCCAGGCAACTGTTGTGTAGCCTCCTAGAAATACATACAACATCACAATAAAAAGACCTATAGATATGCCAATGGCATAATGCACACCAAAAAGAGACTCGACTAAAAATCCCATTCCCACAAGACCAGCACAAATGTATATGGTAAAAAATAATAAAGTCATCAACCCCGACACAAGCCTGATAGAAGAAGATCTGTCAGCAAAACGGTTTTCAAAATAAGCGTTGAGAGTAAGACTGTTAGTCTGTTCAGTTGCTATGCGGACCTTTGGTGCAATAAATTGCCAGTTTAAGTACATAAACAAGGTGAGGCCTATTCCTGCCCAAATATTAAAACCACCTAGTAGAAAGATTTGAGCTGGATAAGCAAGAAAAAGCCAGCTGCTCATATCACTTGCATGAGCAGATAAAGCTGTAAGCCAAAAATTTAACTTTCTGTCTCCTAAGATAAAATCTTTATCAGACTTTTGTTTTTTATAAGATAAAAAGACAATGAGGAGAACTACAGCAAAATAGAGAGTAAAAGTAATAATTTCAAGATAGTTCATATGTTTACTTAGATTATAGTCTAAATGAGAAATTTAAAAAACCTTTAAGGGGTTAGAGCTTTGTTTGATCCGTACAATAGTCCTGCTCTTGCTAAATTTTCCTTTGCATGAGGGAATACATCTTCTATTTCATTTAAAAGCTTAGCTGTTTGTTTTCGCATAGAGTTTTGACCCACTGGACACTGACAACTAATTCTTAAAAAATGATGCATTTTTGCAAAGCTGACAATATCCTCTTCTTTTACAAAAATTAAAGGTCTTATTATGGTCACACCATAATCTTTCATGCCAATTTTTGCTAAATTCCCGGCAAACTCACCTTTATGTAAAAGGTTCATCATTAATGTTTGAATGCTATCATCTCTATGATGGCCAAAAGCAACCGTGCTAGCTCCTAGTTCTTTAGCTGTGTCAAAAAGAATTTTTCTTCTTTTTCTAGAACATGAGTAGCATTCTAAATCTTCAAGATTTTGCTTGCTTTCTTTAATAACCAAGGAAACTTCCAGTCTGTTGCAAATAGCTTTCAAGAAATTTTGATCAATACCTGCCCCACAAGTATAAGCACCAGAGACATGAATAGCGTGTAAGTTAAATTTTGGAAAACCTCTCCCGTTAATAGCATGTAAAAGAAATAAAAGGGTAAGGCTGTCTTTTCCTCCACTTAAGGCAACAGCCAAATTTTCTACATCTTTAAGCATTTCAAACTCATAAAGGGCTTTTCTTAGGCTGCTTTCTAATTTTTTGCCAAGAGATGTAAAAGGGGGTTTTGCTATGGGTACTTGAATAGTCATGTTATCTAATTAGTTGTGGGTAGACATTTTGTCATAAGATCTATTATCCTTTTTAGAAAAAAATAATGTTTTAACAAATGAAGAAAAAAATAGGTAGAAACGATCCTTGTCCTTGCGGCTCTGGTAAAAAGTTTAAAAAATGTTGTGAGAGTTCGATGATCGGCAAGAAATATAAAGCTCACAAAATCGAATCTCAGGATCGGACAAGCTCAAAGATAGCCGGCCTTACATCGCTTTTTCAAGCTCCTATTGTTCCTAATAAAGAGCCTGCTAAAGAAGAAACCACAGAAACAACTGAAGAAGAAGAGAATAATTCAGATAAAAAATCTGAAAATAACGGAGAAGTTTCTTAAAATTTCTTGTAGGTAAAACACGATCTTTGTTATACCTTTCATTCTTTCCAATGCTGGAGTAGCTCAATTGGTAGAGCGCCCGACTTGTAATCGGACGGTTGAGGGTTCAAGTCCTTTCTCCAGCATCCCTTTTTCAGGGAGTGTGGCTGAGTGGCCAATAGCAACAGACTGTAAATCTGTCGTCTTCGGACTACGGGGGTTCGAATCCCTCCGCTCCCAATTATCTATGAAAATCTTTTATGAAATCTTATGACTAACACTCGTAAATTATAATAATTAAGTTACTTGCATTTTAAAAGCAACGAAGTGGCACATTTATGGCACAACAAAAAATAAATATATGTTAAATCTCAATGCAAATATTGCTGTAGGATACTTCTACAAAGCAAAAATGGTTAGGACGTGGCTGTTTTGCTCTGAAAAATTTATGAACTACTTGCAAAGCTAGACTAAAAGGTAGCTTTAAGCAAGCTACCTTTAATTTTTTCGACTTTACATTGAAAGGTATGTAAATAGTTAAAAAATCATCTAGGTCTTAAATCACGATAAATATGTCTGCCTAGAATAATCATCACTCCAATGCTTGCTGCTGTAATGACATTTTGAAGAATAAGAGGCCTTTCGTGAATAGGCCTTTTATCTCCCCATAAATCCAATATTTTGTCATTAGCTCGATAAATAAAGTTTTCTACTGTTATATAAATCTTATAAGCTTCTCTATACAATATGAATTCTTTACTTCTTTTATGATTCATATATTGATGAATTGTATTTACCCTATCTATAATTTCTCTTTTTAAATTTTCATCAATGTTAGGTAATTCACTGTATTTTTTTAGAACGAATCTTTTGAATGATTCATCTAATTCTTTAAAATCGTCAGGTGTAATAGAAACCCTTTGTGAATTTACAAAAGCTGGACTAACCATTATTTCCCCTATTAAAAATGTTATTTAATCTATTTTTTGCAGCCATGTATTGATCATGAGTAATTTCTTCATTTTGTAATTTTTGAAATAGGTCGTTTTCTAATTCATGTAGTGTTATTAAACAAGGTGCTTCTATGCTATTTCTAAAAGCTTCAAGTCCTTCTCTTACGACATCTAAGATGGATTCATTTAAAATTTCATTTAATTTGTCATAAACTTTTTTATGATAAGAATGATCAAAGGTTAAACTTTCTAATGTTAATGGCTGTATTCTCAAAGGATGGGTTCTATTATTTATTATTCCCATTAATGTACAATTTCTTAAATATGCTGCAATACATCGACCTTCAAAAACAGTACCATCAGGATGACCAGTAGGTGTGGTATCAGGAGCTTTCATGGGATAATTAATTAAATCTAAAGTAAGTGGACATAATAATTCTGCAAGTCTGTCATCTTCCTTTATAAAATCTTGATATTGATCATAAACATTATCCTTAATAGCGCTTGTTTTCCATCTTTCAAAATCTAAAGAAGCAAATACATTAGATTCTATTTTATCTTTACTTGTTTTTATTCCTAAAGCAGCACCTCCAAATATTCCAATACCTATAGCTGTTGTAGTTACTGGTGAAGATAATCCTAACATTATAGATACTCCATATGCAGCTCCCCCGCCAACGCTTGATAAAATTAATGTTCTTGGAGCGTATTCTTGTAATAGTTCCATTCCATTCATAGGATGCTCTTTAAGATATTCTTGTATTGATTTACTAGTATCAATCATTTTCTCCATTTCCTTACGCTGTTCATCTGTAAGAGGTCTTGGAATTTCTCTAGCTTGTATGGGATTATTTACTGGTGCTTGATTTTCTTCTGGATCTATTAAATTTGCTGCACTTCTAAGAATACTTCCAATCGCTGATGTCATTGTTTTCTCCAAGTAAAATTTTTAAGATCGACATACTAAAGATTTTAGTTTGAAAAACACAACTACAGAAATTATTTTAATTTTCGAAATTATTTTCCTTTTTCAAATAAGAAAAATGGCACACTCTTGGCACACTTCTAAATGAAAAACTTAGAAAAGCTTCGATTTTCTTTGATAATCTAATGAATTCTAACATTCTTATAATTAATAAATTGTGTATCAATACAGTATTTCATTAAAAAGTGACTGTAAATCTGTCGTCTTCGGACTACGGGGGTTCGAATCCCTCCGCTTTCGTAAAGATCAACAAACAAAAAAACTAGAAGCTTTCAAGATTATTTCAAATAAGCTTCTTGAGAAAGATAACAAGTTTTGATTCCTCGACGACTATTTTTAATTGAATATTATTTTATCTAAATGATAGAAGATGCCCTCCTAAAAATTAGTAACTAAAATTTAAAGGAGTAAAAGCTAATGATATCATTGTTTAGAGTAGCGGGAAGCCCTGCATCAAGAGTTTGTTGTAATTTCCACCCAATAGCAAGAAGTATACCTAGCCACATTCGTCCTACAGGTTCGTATTTATTAAATCGAGGCAGTTGGAGCGCTCAAAGAAGAAGTTTCTTTAGAGTTGTTTATGAGTATGAAAAAGGCGTAACTTTTACTCTTGGAAAATTATCATCTGTCAAAGACCCTGGGATTCGCATTAAGCTTCCTTTGGTACAGTGGATGTGGAAAGCTGATCTTCGAACAAGTTTAGAAGATTTGCACCGTCAAGAAGTCATCACTCGTGATAATGTGACTATTAAAGTAGATGGAGTCGTCCAGTTTAAAATTGTCGATCCTAAAAAAGCGATATGCAATGTTGAAGGAGTGGGTGACTGGTCGAAAGGTGACGGTAATAATTTTTACCGAAAAGGAGTAGAAACAGTAATTAAGGAACTTGCGCAGTTGAAGATTAGGGAGGAGCTATCTCATTGTGATATCAATGAAATCCTTCACAATAGAGAGAAATTAAGTCAGCAATTGCTAGAAGGAACACAGGAACTTACTGGTGACTGGGGTGTAGAACTTCAATCTATACGAATCAAAGACATTATTTTTGATGAATCAATGACTAGAGCCATGGCAAAAAGAGCAGAAGCTGAAAGGACAGCTGAAGCAAAAAAGATTAATGCTAAAGCTGATATTGAAACAGCAGAGATATATGAAAAGGCTTCAGAAAAATATGAGAAAAATCCTACAGCGATGCGTTTACGCGAACTAGAAGCACTTGTTAGAATGGCAGGGGAAAAATCTAATTCGACAATCTTAATTCCTACTCAAGTATTAGATGTAATTAAGGATTGGAGAAAATAAGAAAATTTTTCACATCTTATATAAAAAGCGACCTAAGATTTTTTGGTCGCTTTTTTTTAAAGCTATAAACGCCTTTTTCAAAATTCTTGAAGAAGAGTTTTGCTTTTCTCAATAATTTGCCGTCGATTGATTTAATTGAGCTACTTTTTTGAGGTCTCAATCAAAGCATCCGTAATAACGCCCGCCATGACAGCTCTTGCTTTTCTTGATTGAGCAAATTGAGGGTGTGTATTTTTGCAATTGGTCAATACCTCGTTGACTTTTGCTTGAATGTCACCTTTAGCCATCACAGCATTAGCAAATTCTCTGGCTGCCGCTTCAATAACCTGTGTTAATGAGTGTCTTTTTTTATGGTTGTGCCCTTTTAAAGGGTCACTCAATGCTTCAGCAATCTCACTTCGAGATGGAAGTGAAACTGTTTTAGTTGGTGTAGTCATATTTTTACTCCTATTTTTTTTGTAAGTAATTAATAAAGAGGGAGATAAGACTATGTTGAACCTATAAAATAAAGCAATTAAAATTTTTATGATGAGGAGTTTAAGTGTGGAAAAAGGGAAATTTTTTGCCTGTTAGAATTCCTATTCTAAGTTGAAATATGAATTCTAACAGACAATATCTACCAGTTAATTGGCAATTTTATTGAGTGTTAGGACAATTTTTTAAAGCTTCTGAGTAAATTTCTATCAACATCGGAATTAATGTATATGGTGGTGTTGAGTTAGGTTCTTCTCGTTTTTTTAAAATATGAAACTCATAAGCAACTATTTTTATAATATTATCTTTACTAAATGTTTGATTAGCAAAAGTCTCTGCAATTATTTGATTGCACGGTATAGACTGTAATCTTATAGACTTTACTGCCACCTTACTATTTAAATGATTAATAATAATATCTTGAGGTGGGAAGGTAATGGTTTCAATTCTTGCTGTCATATTTTACTCCTAATTAAATGAAAAATGGCAGGGAATGTAATTTACTATAGCTAAAAAAATCAAATAAAAAGTTTCTCTAATTATGTTTTAAAATAATTATTTACAATTAGACATAATTTGTAATGGATTAAAAAAACAATTAATTTTAAGATATGTGTCTACTTAATTTAATTAAAACTAAATCGTTTTGTGAGCACTTTATCTGGAATAAAATTAATTGAGCCTAGTTACTATCAATCTAGTTTATATGAGCCTGAGTTAGCTATAAAGAAGCCTCTATCAACTAGAGTTTTTTTTGCAGCGTTGCCATTTATTGCTTTGCATAAACCTTTTGGAAGGGCTGTAACTTTCACTGCAGATGCCATTAAAATAGTTAGTTCTTTTAATGAGTTAGTTAATGAAAAAGATGCAAAAAGAATAGTACAGGCTGCTGTGGCTGTTTCGGCCTTAGCTGGAACTTTTTTTATGCATCCTCTTGGACTTTGTATTTCAACTTTACATGACCTTGGCTTTGATCTTTCAGAAGTGATGCTCCAACTACAAGCGGGAAATACGCAAGAGGCGATCTATAGCGTTTTTTTGGCAGTTCAGCACTTGCTATATTTAGGTACTATGGTAGTTGGTAGTTTAGAGATTGTAGCCCTTTCGATGCTTTTCAATATGGCGATAGAGGTTGGCCGCTCAAAGCAGGAATTTCAAAAAGGAAACATATTAGAAGGCTCATCTCATATGCTGATGTCTTTAGTCCGCTTTTCTCAGGCGGTTCCCTTTATGGAAAAAAGCATGTTTAAGCATAATATGGCAGGTAAGGAGCTTTCTCGTAAATTAACAGAAACGGTGGCAAAGGTGAGAGATACAATAGCTTATCATTTTTATTCCTATGCAAGGACTTTAACAAGTCCTCACTGGAAACTTACAGAAACTTGGTTAAATACTGTCTCCTCTTTTAAAAATGATGAATGCTCTTCATGGCAAAAAACAGCTTCAGCTGCAAAATCGGTATTTTCTACTATAATGTTATTGCCTTTTGCTTTAAGCGGACTTGTCGTAGGGCAAACCTTGCATTTTTCCGCTTTTTTATTATCAACGCGACCCTTTATTCATTTAAAAGGAAATGTTCAACCAAAGCAAACATCCGATAGGTCTTTTTCTACTTTTCAGCTTAACTGCTGTTTACCTTCAGGTGGCTTTGCCCGCATGTTTGGTGGTATAGATAAGCCAAATAAAGAAAGAGTGGAAGAAATCGCTGCCATGATTTTAAAAAGCAAAGCTAACGTAGTGTGTTTGCAAGAGGTAAGTGACTTAAATGATGCTAAATATCTTTATGAAAAACTATCTGACAGATTTGCTGAATTTTATTTCCATATGGGAGCTACACCTTTTATTCTACAAAATAATAGCGGTCTGATGGTAGCAAGTGATATGGCCATAGAAGAAGGTAGTGAAGAGCTTCATAGTTTTTCAGATATTAAGGGAACAGAAAGCATGGTAAATAAGTGCTTTTTCCTTTTCACAACAAAGCTAGCAAACTTTATTACTACACATTTAAGTCCCTCTTCTAGTGATATTGATCCGACAACAGGCGAGACTTATACTAGATTAGAAGAGCAAAAAAGAATTTTATCTGCCCTTCAAAAAAGGACACGGGAAAACAATAAAAGCTTTTTTATATTGGGGGACATGAACATTAAGTGGAATGGCCCTGAATACCATAAGAGTCCTTTATTTCTAGAAGGTATAGACCACTATAATCAAAATAGGCAAACAGTTACGAATCAAGATGCTACGAGTGAGACAGATTTTTTAGTGCAGAAAAACTGGCACCATAAAAAAGATGCAAAACCTTACCAGCTGATTATAGATTTCTTTGTGTCTTTTGGTGAGTTTGTTTCTGTCAATATGCGCAAAGTTGCTACTTTTGATGTAAATCATCCTAAAAAAGCCATTTCTGACCATGCTGCTTTTGAAACAGAGGTAAATATATAGACTCAATCAGCTGACTGAGCCTATATTCGCTCTTTTTTTTGTCCTACTTATTGCTAAAAACGTTATAGAAAAAGGCTAATAAGGCTCCTCCGATAAACCCATCGGCAAATCCCCAAACACCTCCGATGATACCTCCAATAAAGCTTGGATTAAATCCAATATAAATGGATGACATAACTCTTACGTATTCAGCACCCCAGCCACCTATAGCAACCCAACCAACCAATACTTGACCTATACTCCATGTAATACCTATGCCTAGGGCTAAACCTTTAACACTAAGTTTCACCTTTGCTCCTCCAATTATCCTTATAATTTTTTATAACAAATAGTTTTTATTAATTAAATATAATTCTAAATCTGAATTAAAGATGTAATTTCAAGTTAAAATTATTAATTAATTCTTATTTAATAACTTATTTTCAAAAAAGTAAGAAAAAATTATCAAAAAAAAATTAAACTGTTTAACTTATCAAAATTAGGTAAAGAGGATCTTATGGGTGAAGCTGCAGCATTAGTTTCTATCGCTATGGGGAGTTACTCTGATATGCGAGTGATAGAATCTTCTATTAAAATCTTGCAAGAATTGGAAATTGGCTATGAGGTTAAAATTGTTTCAGCTCATAGAACTCCCAATAGACTATATAGTTATGCTCAGTCAGCAAAATCAAAAGGGATTCAGGTAATCATTGCAGCCGCAGGGGGAGCGGCCCACCTCCCGGGAATGATAGCTTCAATGACAACCATTCCTGTCTTAGGAGTTCCCATCGACTCAAAGCATTTAAAAGGGATAGATAGTTTATTATCAATTGTCCAGATGCCTGGCGGAGTCCCAGTTGGCACTTTAGCTATAGGAGCCCCTGGTGCTAAAAATGCAGCTCTTTTAGCTGCTTCTATTTTAGCATTAAACAATAGAAACATTGCTGAAAAGTTAGATATTTTTAGAGATAGACAAACACAAAGTATTTTAGAGGAACCAGAAGCTTATGAATCTTATCAAGCCAGGTAGTACTATTGGAATTATTGGCGGAGGCCAGCTAGGTAAAATGCTGATTCTAGCAGCAGCGTCGCTAGGATATAATACCATTGTTTACTGTGATCAAAAAGATAGCCCGGCCTTCAGTGTGGCTAACAGTTTTATTTTAGCTGAATATGATGACTTATCCGCTCTAAAAGAGTTTGCAGACCAATGTGATGTCATAACTTTTGAATTTGAAAATATACCTCATGATTCTCTTGCTTTTTTGGAAGAAAACTCTCTTGTAAGACCGTCCAAGAATTCTCTTTTTATTTCTCAAAACCGAAACAGAGAAAAAGAGTTTATGCAAAAGTTAAGCCTTCCTACGACATTGTTTAAAAAAATTATCGATAAACAAGATCTATTACAGGGAATCGAAACTTTAGGATTTCCTTGTATTTTAAAAACAGCAGAGCTTGGTTATGACGGCAAGGGACAAATATCTATTTCTGAGGAAAAGGATGTCAATGAAGCATTAGAAAGGCTATCTGGTCAAGAATATATTCTTGAGAAGAAAATTGACTTTGAAAAAGAAATTTCTATTATTGCAGCAAGAGATGATCAAGATAATTTTAAAGCCTTTAGTCCCTTTGAAAACACACACAAACAGGGCATTTTGCAAAAAACAAAGTCACCTGCAGATATTTCTCAAGCTTTACAAAATCAGGCTGTGCAGATGACTAAGACAATTATGCAGGAACTAAAACATATCGGTGTTTTAACAGTGGAGTTTTTTGTCAAAGAAGGAAAACTGCTAATAAATGAAATAGCTCCTCGAGTGCACAATTCCGGCCACTTAACCATTGATGCTTGTTTTGTTTCTCAGTTTGAACAGCATATAAGAGCAATCTGTTCGCTTAATTTGATTGATCCTGTCTTACATACTAAAGCAGAAATGCACAACTTGATTGGAGAGGATGTTCATGATTTGACAAATTTAATCATGAGTCCGACTATAAAAGTGCATCTATATGGGAAAAAAATAGTTAAGCAAGGAAGAAAAATGGGACATGTCACCAAACTTCTTTTTCCTTAGAATTATTGCAGATAGTTTTTTACCTACTGTGAAAGGCTATCTCCTATTATAAAAAAAAGGTAGGAATGACTAGGTTTAAAAATAAATTCGACAAAAACTTTTCTATATTTTTAGTCTTGTTAGTAGCATTTATCGACTACTTTGGAATTGGATTAGTCTACCCGCTTTTCAGTTCTATGTTTTTCAGCAGCGACAGTCTTTTTTTTGCACCTGAGGTATCGGCTTCGGTTAGAGGATTTTATTTGGGGTTGCTGCTGTCTTTGCAGCCCTTATTTCAATTTTTTAGTGCTCCAGTTCTTGGGACTTTCTCTGACCAGAAAGGGAGAAAAAAAATGTTAATCTTTGCTTTATGTATTGCTTTAGTGGGCTATTTTATTGGGTTTTTAGCTGTTTATTCCTATAGCTTGCTCGGGTTATTGCTCTTTAGAATAATTGTAGGTGTCAGCGCCGGCAGTACTTCTGTTGTTCAGGCTTCATTAGCTGACATAAGTACCAAAGAGACAAAAACTAAAAATTTTGGCCTTTATAATATGGCTTTGGGTACGGGGTTTACCTTAGGCCCTTTTTTAGGTGGGAAGTTAACGGATCCCAATTTTTTACCATTTGCAACTTTTTCCACACCATTTCTAATAACTGTTTTGGTTGTGGCATTAAATTTGCTTTTGGTTGTTTTTTTCTATCGAGAAACATTAAAAACAAAGAAAAAGAAGGAATTGAGCATTTGGGTTGGCCTGCAAAGTTTGCAAAAGATATTTAAGTTAAAGAAAATACGCATACTTTTTCTCTGCACTTTTGTGTATATTTTTGGCTGGTCCTTCTTCTTTGAGTTTATGCCGGTTTATTTGATTAATGCTTTCAACTTTACACCCCAAAATATTGGAAACGTGTTTGGCGTTGCAGGGCTTTCTTTTGCACTAAGCTCAGGCATTTTTATTCGCCCTATTGTCAATCGATATAAGGCACAGACTATCTTATTTTTTGCTCCTATCTTGATGTCTATAATTATTTTTTCTATTGCTTTATCTAAAGTAGTGCCTGTTTTATATATTCTGTTTTGTGTGACAACGTTTTTTGCAGCCTTAATTCTCCCGTCTTTAACTGCAGTAGTCTCCAATTTTGTAGAAGAGGATGTTCAAGGAGAAGTCCTTGGCCTGTTAAGTTCAACTATAGGCTTAGCTCTAGCGGTCAGTCCTCTTTTTTCTGGAGCTATCGTAGGAGCTTACCCTATTATGCCTATAGTAATAGGAGGGGGGTGTATGTTACTAACCTCTGCCATTATTGCTTCGAGTCTAAGAACCTATTACAAGTAAGCAAAAGATTAAAAAACATTCAAAATTACATACTCAAATCCAAGTAGAACAATTATTACAGCTATAATAGAAATTATTCCACCTGACTTGAGAAAGTCTTGCGTTTTTAAAAACCTTGTTGAATAGGCTATGGCATTAGGTGGTGTGGAAACAGGAAAGCCCATTCCAAAAGAGCAGCTCAGGGCAATAGTAATAGAAAGTAGGATCTTTCCATGTCCTGGAAGGTTAATAGCTATGGGAAGGAGCAAATTGGCTGCAGCCGTATTACTAATAAAAGAAGAAAGAATAATTGCTACAAAGCAAAAAAGGGCAATTAAGCTGAAAGTATATTTTTCAAAAAAAGGGGTCTGTAAAAATTGTGTAGCAAGTTCACTTGACTGTATGGCTTGGCCAAGTACCAGCCCTCCCCACATTAAAATGAGAATATCCCAATTGATACTTTTTATATCTTCCACATCAATAATGGTAAAGCTCGCAAACAAACTTACCCCTACAAGGGAAACGACTGCTTCAGGAATGTGATGCAAGGTATTTGTCAGCCAGAAAAATATCATGAGAGCAGCTATTAAGATGGTGCCGATTCCCATTTTTGTAAGCGATGCTTCTTGAGGAAACTCGAAAGATAGCTTTTGTACTTTTGGCGGGAACAACCAAAGTAGAAAAAAGCCAGTAAATAGTAGAACTATTATAGCTAGTGGCAAAGCCATGACTATCCATCCTAAGAAATTTAAAAATACGCCATTTTCAGCCAAAATTCCTATAGCGATAGCATTAGGTGGCGTCCCTATGGGTGTTATAATCCCTCCAATATTTGCGCCAAAAGCCGTTGCTAAAATTAAAGCCTTTCGAAAGGGATCGTCGCTTTTTATTTTTTTTAGAACAGGTGTGATAAGGCTGATCATCATGGCAGCTGTTGCTGTATTAGATAGCCACATAGAAAAAAAAGCACTTAAGAACAAAAACCCAAAAAGAATAAAAAAGGGCTTTTTTCTAATATGCTTTAAGAATTTTTGCATAACAAATACATCAACTTCATGTTTCTGCACAGCTTTTGCTAAAACAAACCCTCCTAAAAACAACATAATTACCGGAGAGGAAAAAGGAGTGAGAAATAGCTTATATCCCATTTCATCAAGATTAAGCATACCATCAGCTTTTGTTAGTATTAACGTTAGAAAAACAATAATGAGAAGGGATGTTGCATAGAGAGGAATGATTTCTAAAGACCAAAAACCGATAGCCAATATAAAGGTGAAAATGGTCCATCGCTGAGGCTCAGTTAAAAAATCAGGTAATAAAAAGTAACTGGATATGCATAAAAAGATTATTAGTAAAACCTGAAAAGCTTTTGTATTTTTTAGAGAAAAGGAAATCATTGGCTAATCAAAAAACAAATGATATAAAATCATTTTTTGTAATAGATCAGAAGGTTATTGTTTGCAATCTCGATTTTTCTTTTTATTAATACTGACTCTATCTTTTCTAGTAAAAGGTTGGGGACAAATAAATAAAAACAATGACTGGCAAATATGGGCTTTAGGATCTGTTGGAAAGGGCTTTAATAATAATATGGCTGTAAGAATAGATACGGAGTATCGATTTGGCGATGATGCTTCAAAATTATATTTTGCCTATATCCAAGGGTTTATTGAATATGAGCCCTCATCTTTTTGTTTAGTTGCCCCGGGATATCGGCAAGAATGGATTCGCTCAAGTACACACTCTTGGAGAAAAACATACAATCCCTTGGTTGATACAACGTTTATTTTTAGGCGCTCATATTTTTTTATTACAGATAGGAACAGGGTGCAATACCAATTCTTGAAAGAAGAGACCAATCGCTGGATTTATAGAAATAGGTTTAGAATTACTTTTACTACTGAGGTCAAAGGAATTGGCATTGACCCTTTTATAGATAACGAAATTTTTTTCGTAGAGAAAAGGGGCATCAATCAAAATAGAGCATCAATTGGCTGTCTGTTCATATTTAACGAACTGTTCCAATCCAGAATCTTTTATCTCTTACGCCATTTAAAAAGGGAAGGGCATTGGACCCATCAAAATGTCATGAACCTTCATCTATATTTTGCATTTTAAAAATAAAAAATCAGGAAATCTTGTATTATAGATGCATGATGCGCCTAATGTATGAAAAATTTTTAGAAAAATATACTCCTGAAGAAATCATAGACTGCCTTTCCCAATTTTTGACTGACTCACGCAAAGAAAAAATTTCTTCTATACTCAGCCAAAGAATATCTTCCGTGCAAATTGCATTGGAGTCTCCAGTAGATATTCATAATGCTTTAGCTGTTGTTCGCTCAGCAGAAGGACTAGGAGTCACGAATGTGCATGTGATTGCTTCTAAGTTCAAAAAAAGTAAAGGGAAAAATACTACTCAAGGAGCCCATCTTTGGACAGATGTATTTTACCATAAAACCTTCACAGATTTTACAAAAAGCACTTCTTTTAAAGTGGCAGCAGCAACATTAGATACGACTAATACTCTTGAAGATTTACCAATAGACGAAAACATTTGTTTTTTGTTGGGAAATGAATTGAAGGGACTGTCTGATGAGGCCTGTCAAGGGGCGGACTATCGGTTTAAACTACCCATGTTCGGTTTTACGCAGAGTTTTAACTTATCTGTATCTGCTGGAATCATCCTTTATCAGTTTTTACAAAGAAAAAGAAAATATCTAAAAAAAGCAGGGGATTTATCTGAAGAGAAGTTGTTAATGGAAAAAGCCTGGTATACTATTTTGAGCTTAGGTATTCAAAAATCAGATATGATTTTAAAAAAACTTAAGCCGATTTCTTCTTAAGTTTTAATGAATCTTTTAACTTTTTTTCTAGCTCAGACATTTTTGTTTTTTGAAGTCTTTTACCTTTAGCTCGTATTTTTTTACCTTTGGCCTTTTTCTGAATGAGCTCTTTTAAGTCTTCCACATACGAATCTTTATAATTCCTTGGATCGAAATCTACTGCCAGTTCTTCAATTAACTTTACGGCAATGTTTAATTCCTTAGGGGATCTCTTGATGTTAGTTCCTTTTATTCCCTCTATTGAGCGCATTTCATCTAAATATCTTAATTGCTGCACAATTAAGATATTTTTTAAAGGCCGAATGATAGCTAGATTTTCATGACTTTTTAGCACGTATCTTACAATGGCGACCTTTTCGGTAGTTTTAAGGGCATCGGTTAGTAAGAAAAAAGCTTTTTCCGATTTTTTATCAGGAGACAAAAAATAGGGTTTATCGAAAAAAAGAGGATCTATTTGAGAAAGCTCCGTAAAACCTGTTATTTCCATCGTATTGGTTTTGTAAATATTTGCTTTTTCGAAATCTTCCTCTTCCAAGTAAACAAACTTTCCTTTAGTAACCTCAAATCCTTTTATGATTTCTTCTAAATCGACTTCTTTTTGTTCTTTTTCACATATTTTTACATATCGAATAGGGCTTTTATCTTTTTTGTGAAATAGATGAAAGCTAAGAGCTCTTTCTTGAACAGCGCTATATAGCCGAATGGGGATATTTACAAGGCCAAAGCTTAAAGATCCAGTCCAGATAGCATGCATAAAAAAATTGGCTTTTTATCTCTTTTTAATCAGAGCCATAAAAAAGTTATATAGTTTTTTTCAAGCCATCATAGGCAATTTCTGCAAAAACGCCTCTTTGCTCAGCAAGCTCTTGTATGGTTTTTAAAGCGCTCACCTCTTTAGTAACGATATCCGATCCACAATGGGTAATGATCATATGACTTACCTTTTCCTTTTGACACCAAGTAAGTTGCTGGCGGACATTAGCATGACCAAAAATTTGTCCCGTTTCTTTATCTTTTCGAATCATGCTTCTAAAAATAGTTGCTCCATCACCAATATAGGCATCAATGTTTTTCATTGCTTTTTTCCTCTTGTCAATCCAAGCAACATCAGGAGCATAAAAAATGGATTTTTTCTTATCGTTAATTTTATAGCCAACGGCAGGAGCTTTTAAGGAGTGAATCAAACTGAATGCTTCAAAAACAAAAGGACCTATTTTTGTTTTTCTATTTAAAAGTATAACTTTTCTTTTGGAAATAGGATAAGAATCAATCAAATTCCAAGTCTTTTTGGTAGTCCATACAGGGCAAGGGCTTCCTTTTTGAAGGCCGAAGGCATGGTCTGGATGAGCGTGAGTTATAACTATGTGTGTTGGTCGGATAGAATCTACTTTGTCAAGCCAGCTCTCGCCACAATCAATCATTACCCGTGACTTTCCATGCTCTAAAAGTAAGGATGTATGCATCTTATGTTTTTTACTGGACGGCTTGATATTTCCTCTTGTCCCAAGAAAAGTAATATGCATATATCACCAAGGAATCGTATGACCCTCAACATGGCGAAATTCCCCGGAATTTTCAAGAGATAACTCATTTATTTTATGTGGATAGTTGAAATTCAATTAGAAAGTTTGTCTATTTGCGTTTGGTTTTAAAAAAGATCTGAATGTGTTCCTGTTCTAATAAAGTAAATATACTTCTCATCTTTTTTATATATAAGAAGCCAATCAGGAGTGACGTGGCACTCCCAATATCCTTTAAAATTTCCTTGCAGTCTATGATTATGAAATTTTTTATCTAGTGGTTTTTCTTTAATTAAGTCAGTCATAACAGATTTAATTTTTTCTAAATCTAAGCCTCGTTTTTCAGCTTTTGAAAGTTCCTTTTTAAAAGATTTCAAATAAACTGGCTTTAACATTTAAATTCCTAACTTTTTAAATAGATCTTGGACGTCTGTAGCCTCAATCAAGTCTTTATTTTTTTCTATCTTGTCAATGGCTTTCAATGTTTCTGCATTAGGTGTATTTTCGCTATAAAGATACCCATGTATCCAATCGGCCACTATTTCCCTCATGCTTTTACCTAAAACGGCAGCTAGGGCTTTTAGTCTTTTATGATCTTCCTCCGGTATGTCTATAGTCATGCGAGATAAATTATGTTTAGCACTCATGTAAGCCTCCTTTTTTAACATAATAACAGATTTAAAGAAATAAAGAAATAAAGATTTTTTTTTAAAAAAACAAAAGTAAATTCCTTAGTAATTAGTTATCAATGGCTTAAGTTGTTTTTTTTATTGAAATTGGAAAAAAGAAAAGATTTTTTCTTAAAAGGAGACGAGGTGTATCCTATGTTTTTTACTAGATGGCTTGATATTTCCTCTTGTCCCAAGAAAAGTAATATGCATATATCACCAAGGTATTGTATGACCCTCAACATGGCGAAATTCCCCGGAATTTTCAAGAGATAACTCCTCAATCAGTTTAGCTAAACCTTGAGCTGACTCTTTTGGCTCTAGGGTGGCCTCATCAGAAGTCATGTCTGTTTTTACATAGCCTGGATGAAAAATGCCTACTGATATCTTTTTTTCTTTAAGAAAGATGGCAAGGTTTTTGCTAAGCATGTTTAAGGCAGCTTTAGATGCTTTATAAGAAAAGCTTTTGCCTGAGTCTGCATTAGTAATGGAGCCGGATGTACTAGAAATCATTATTACCTTTGAGCCAGACTTTAAAAGAGGTAAAAAGGTTTTTACAACTTTTAAAGGTGCTATACTATTTACTTCAAAATGAAGAGTAATCTCGTTAAAATCGATATCTTCAAAAGTATCCCTATGGTAAATCCCTGCATTATTAACAATAAGATCTAAAGGAGTATTAATTTGTATTTTTGCTTTTTCAAGGGATGCTATATCTGTTACGTCTACTTTTTCTATAACTTTTGCTGAAAGCTTTTCGAGCTCTTTACTTTTTTTTCTGCAAAGAGCAAAGACTTCATATCCTTTTTTAACTAACTGTGCACATAATGCAAGTCCTATACCTCGATTGGCACCTGTAATAACAGCTTTCATGGGCTTCTTTTCGTTACATTTTCTAAATATACAATGCCATTAGGCGATATTTCTATATTTTGCAAGTTAGGCTGATGGTACATTTTAAAGGTATATTGGTGTAGAAAAACTATTGGCTCTTCTTCATTTATAATAGAGATAGCTTTTGTATAATCCTTAGATGCTAATGAAGACTGATAAATATTACTTTCCCATCCTGTATCATTTTTGAAGTGGTTTTTGTCAGAAAGCCTTTCTAAGAAGTCTTCTATGCAAAAATACTCGCCAATCCAAGAAATAAGACATACATCATAATCTTTTTTCTTAAGTCGTTCTCGTAGTTGACTCAATTCCATTTTTTGCAGTTTTACTTTTATAGGAAGTAGCTTTTCCCATCCTTCTTTTAACTGCTGAGCGATTAGATGGTTTACTTCCTCATCATGATACAATAAAGTAATTGGATCTTGAGGAGATGGTAGCAGGTCTAAAGTGTTTCGTATTTTTTCTGGGTGGTATTTTTCTAAAAGTTCAGTAGATTTAAAGAAATCTAAATCGTACCCCTCAGTTGTCTGAGTAATTTTTTGTACAATCTCTTTTCTATTAATGGTATAGCTTAATGCTTTTCTCATCAGTTTATCTTTAAACAGCCCGTCGTGATTGAAGCTTAAAAGTTTTGCTCCAAAAATTTTTTTGGTGATAGCTGTATATTTCTCATCTATTTTTGAAAGAGATGATAAGGGAAGAGCAGAAAAAGGAAATCCTATAAGATCAACTTCCTGGTTTAAAAATAACTGCAATGCAGAGCTATTTTGCATGAAATATATCTTTATTTGATGAATAGAAACGTTTTTTTGGTCATAGAAATAGGGATTCTTAGTAAGGACTAAATGATCTCGCAGCTTCCAGCTTTTTAAAATATAAGGGCCATTAAATACACCAGGCTTCACTGGAGAAAAAATAGGTGAGGCAAGCTTTTCTAAAAAGTGAGGATCTTCTTTCTCTAAGCGAACTTCTAAAGTAAAGTCATCAATTGACTTTATGTGAACCTCCTCAATAGATCCTTGCTGCAGCTTTGCCTGCTTGGCTCCTTTTATAGAAAATAGAAGGTAGGCCTCATGTGAAGGGAACTCAGGGGATAGGACTTTTTTCCAGCTATTTTCAAAGTCTTTAGCTGTAAGTAAACTTCCATCGCTGAAGAAAGTTTTTTTTAACTTGAAACGATACGTTTTTTTATCGCGCGATAGTTGAAAACTTTGCAAAGTTTCATTTTCTAAATTTCCTTTTGAATCAATTTTTACAAGGGATCGATATAATAAATTGTAAATTTGATTAGATACTAAATCGCTTTCAATTCTAGGGTCTAGAGTTACAATTTCCTGATCAATATTTAAAGTAATGCTATTTTGTTCTTTTCTTTCAAAGGTACAACCATGTAATAAAAAAGAAAAAACAAGAATTAACCGAAGTATCAAATAAATTGCATTATTCATGGAAAAGGCAACGTTTGCAGCTGGCTGTTTCTGGGGAGTTGAAGAGGCTTTCAGAAAAATTAAAGGGGTAATCTCGACAAAGGTTGGGTATACAGGCGGTCATGTGGAAAATCCTACCTATAGAGAGGTTTGTCAAAAGACCACTGGGCATGCAGAATCTATAGAAATTGAATTTGATCCTCAAATTATTAGTTATCAAGAGCTGCTTGAAATTTTTTGGCAAATTCATGATCCCACTTCAATAGATAAACAGGGCTTAGATATTGGAAATCAATATCGCTCAGCTATTTTTTACCACAATAAGCAGCAACAGAAAACAGCCGAGCTAAGTAAAGATGAAATTCAAAGCAAACTTTCAAAAAAGGTTGTGACGTCTATTGAACCTGCACAAACTTTTTATCCAGCTGAAGAATATCATCAAAAATACATTCAGAAAAAAAATGGTTAACTTTTAAATTCTGCTACAAGCTCCTGTAATGTTTTTTTTGCATCTCCAAAAATCATAGAGGAGTTTTCTTTAAAAAATAGCGGATTTGCAATACCGGCAAAACCAGATCCCATAGAACGTTTTAGAATAAATACATTCTTAGCTTTATCTGCTTCAATAATAGGCATACCGTAAATTGCACTGGTATCATCATCTCTTGCTGCTGGATTTACTACATCGTTAGCACCAATAACCAAACAGACGTCAACAGTGTTCATAATGGGGTTGACGTCATCTGTTTCAGCCAGTAAATCATAGGAAACACCAGCCTCGGCTAGTAAAACATTCATATGTCCAGGCATTCTTCCTGCAACAGAGTGAATAGCATACTTGACTTCAGTACCATTTTTTTCTAATAGTTCGGAAAATTCCTTCACAATATGTTGTGCTTGCGCTACAGCAAGTCCGTATCCAGGAACAATTAATACTGATTTGGCCGCTTCTAATACATGATAAGCATCTTGAGAAGTAAGCGACTTTACTTCTCCTAATATTTCTTGCTGCTTGCCACTTGCTTTAGATCCGAACCCACTAAACAAGACATTTGTAAGGGAACGGTTCATGGCCTTGCACATAATGGATGTTAAGATGATCCCACTTGCGCCAACTAATGCGCCAGAGACAATTAATATGTTATTGGCAATAACAAACCCGGCAGCACACGCGGCAATACCAGAGTAACTATTCAATAGCGAAATAACAACTGGCATATCAGCTCCACCAATAGGAATAACCAATAAGATACCTAAAAGCAAGGAACCTGCAATAACACCTATTAAAGAGGAATAACTGACAGTAGGGTTCATAGAAAATAGTATTCCTAAAATGACCATGGCAGAAAGCAATGTGAAATTAAAGAATTTTTGCCCAGAAAAAAGAAGAGGTCTTCCTGAAATCTTTTCACTAAGCTTTGCCCAAGCAACCATACTTCCTGTGAAGGTAACACCACCAATTAAAACAGATAAGAAGATAGTAATTGCTGATAAGATAGAAATGCTCGGATCTGCTACATAAACAGACCAACCAACCAGCAAGCTGGAAAGGCCGCCGAAGCCATTCAGTAGAGCGACCATTTCAGGCATGGAAGTCATAGCTACTTTTTTAGCGCTGTAGACTCCAATAAAAGACCCTACTACTAATCCTGCTAAAATAAGTTTATAATCAATGATTTCCTTACTAAGTAAAGTAACTACAACAGCTATGAACATACCCAATGCAGAAATGAAATTTCCTTTTCGAGCTGTTTTAGGGCTGCTAAGCAGCTTCAGGCCCATAATAAATAAGACGGAGGCAATAAGATACGATGCATTAATTAGTATATCAAAATTCATTTTGGGTCCTCTTTCTTTTTAAACATTTCCAACATTCGGTTTGTAACAAAATAACCGCCTACTACGTTAATAGTTGCAAAAACAATAGCAACAAAACCGAGTACTGTTCCTAAAGTTACCCCCCCTAGGCCAGTTGATACTAGAGCTCCTACTAAAGTAATACCAGAGATAGCGTTCGATCCGGACATTAAGGGTGTATGAAGGGTAGAGGGTACTTTTGAAATTAGTTCAAATCCTACGAAAATCGATAGGACTAATACAAAAGACAAAAGAAGTAATGTTTGAGCGTCCATTGTTAGTTTTCCTGTGTGAATTTATTTTTTATGAGATCATTGAAAATAACTCCTTCATGCGTAATAACAGAGCTTTTTAGTAGATCATTTTCTAAATCAAGTCGAAATTCTTCTTTATCCCAGAAGTGATTTATCAGATGGAAAAGATTAGCGGCATACATTTGAGTGGCATCTAAGGCTACTTTCCCAGGAAGATTGGCGAGGCCAATAATATCCACACCGTTAATAGTTTCAGTTGCATTAACTTTAGATCCTTCCACGTTGCCACCAGTTTCTACTGCCATATCAACAATGACAGATCCAGGTTGCATACTTTCTACCATCTCTTTGGTGATAATAAGAGGTGCTTTTTTCCCAAAAACTTGGGCTGTTGTAATGACAATATCAGAGTTTTCACAAACTTTTTTCATGGCAAGGCGTTGTTTTTCAAGTTGATCGGTAGTTAGTTGCTTTGCATATCCATCTTTAGTCTGTCCCGTTTCGCCTAAGTCAACTTTTACAAACTTTGCACCTAATGACTTAACTTGCTCTTCTACGACAGCTCTTGTGTCAAAAGCTTCCACCCTAGCGCCAAGTCGCTTTGCTGTGGCAATTGCTTGCAATCCTGCAACACCAGCCCCAATAACAAAAACTTTTACAGGGGATATTGTTCCAGATGGGGTAGTCATCATAGGAAACACCTTTTTTAAGTGAGCTGCTGCTTCAATAACGGCAACATAACCTGCTAAGTTAGCTTGAGAACTTAATGCATCCATTTTTTGAGCAAGAGTCGTTCTAGGGATCATTTCCATGCTGATAGAAGTAACTCCTTGCTTTTGAAGAGCTACAATTAGATCCTTTTCATTAAAGGGGTCTAAAAAGCTAATTAGAACTGCACCTTTTTTAAGCCATGCAATTTCTTCAATTTTAGGTTTTCTAACGCAAAGTAGTATGTCAGCTTGAGAAAAAAGCTCTTGTCGGTTTGACTCAACTTTTACACCTAGATCTAAATACTTCTTATCTTCAATGGAAAGAGAAGTTGCTAGATCTTTTTCAATGGTCACATCAGCTTTTAGTTGTAACAGTTTTTTGGCAGTGTCTAATGAAAGTGCTACTCTTGTTTCATCGGCATGAGTTTCTTTAGGTACAGCTATTTTCATTTTATCTCCACAAATTAAAAAGAATAAATTATGCCTGTTTTTCAAGATCTTTTCAATCGTATTTAAATTTTTTTTAAAGAATTGTATGTATATGTAATTAATTCAAAATTGAATGTTTGCATTTATTAACAAAATGAAATTATAAATGAATAAGATTTAAATTTTAAAATTTAGAAAAATTAAAAATCTACATTAACTCTTACTGTCAATCCTTGTAGGCCAAGAAGACCTGAATTAATAAGAGTTTGTTTGCTTTGGCTAGCAGTTCCAAAAGTAGATCTGAATACATCTAGTACATTTGTCCAAATGTTCAATTCATATCCGGCAAATATTTCAAAGCGGCATTTTTGAAAGCATCTTTGATAAGAGGGACCTGCTAGAAATTGAGTGTTAAAGCTGAGCCTCCAATCTTCATATGAAGTATTTCCAACGGGAATGGAAATATCATCTGATCCTGATAAGTTTTCAGTTGTTATAGAAGTCGATCGATTTTTGTATTTTCCCACCAAGTTTGCAAAAGTCATGATTCCTGTAATATAAACATCTTTTCTCCAAAACCAGTCAAATGAAACACCCGTCCTAAAACCTACACCGTTAAAGTTCCAGTTATTAGTGGTGGTCGTTGTATTGTTAATCACATCTAGATAACGGACTTTCCATTTTTGATTAAAAAATGCTCCAGTAATCCCTGCATATAACCGTAATTTCAGATGAGGGTTGGGATGAAAAACCCGATCTATGAGAAAGTCTGCAACATGATAATGCAGCTGCGCTAAACTAGTCGCTTCTACGAGAGATCTACTCAAAAGCTGTGGAAATGTGCCAATTAAAAAGTGATTACTCGAGGAGCTAATGCTGTCATTTGCTTTACTATACAGCCAGGCATACTGAGCTTTAAGCTCCCAATACTTTGGAGCATTAAAGTATCCTAGTGAAAATCTATATCCAGAGTCAAATCCAAAACCTGCTCTTTGAAACTTTCCACTGGCGAGTAGGCTATCAGAGTTATTTCTAGCAGGACTTTCAGAATAAAGGGCATAATCGAGTGTATTTTGCCTTACATTCCAGAGAAGATATTCGGCATTTATAAAAACGATCTCTTCACATTTTCTAAAAAGGTCGGAGTCATCAATAGATGAGTTGTATACTTTTACCTCTTTTTTTCCAGGGCAATCCCATGAAGCAAAAAGAGGAGCGCATAAAAGTGCTAATACTGGAAGATATTTAAACATCTTTCACCTGTTTATTACTTTTTTATAACAAAAAATCAAAAAAACACTTCACAAATTTTTTGAATTATTGAATCCTTTTTAAAATTTTTTTAGGAGCAGCAATGTTTAAAAAGTTCATTTTTCTTGTTATAAACCTCTCACTGTTTGCCAGTTTTCCGCTTATTAAAACTCCAGCAGACCTTGTTGGTTTTTTTCCTCAATCTATCACAGACATTGAAAAGAAAAAAAATGAAGTAACGCAGGAATTTATAGAAAAACTTGAAGAAGCTATTCAAACACCTTTTGAAAAAAGTTCTTTTTCTAATGTAGTCATTCCTATTGATACAGCTCTAGGTCAGATGGGAAGTACTATTGAATTATTCCAGATGCTTTCCATGTTGCATACCAATGAAAAAGTGAGAAAATATTTATCACAATCAGCTCAAGAACTTGCTAATTTCGAAGAAGAATTTTTGCTTTCGCACCCAGAGGTTTATGAAACTTTACAAAGATATTATGATAATCCTCGAGAGGACTTATCTGCTGAGAAGTTATATTACTTAAAAAATATCCTTCAAGATCTTAATCGTTTAGGTTTAAGTTTTTCAGATAAAAAAAGAAACCGCCTTATTCAACTAAAAAAAAAATTAAACGAGCTTACAACTCTTTTTTATAAAAACATTATTCAAGATCAAAAATTTATAGAAGTAGATAAAGATGATCTAAAATCGATGCCAGAAAATTTTCTGTCACAACTGAAAAAAAATGAAAATGGTTTATATATTTTAGGAACTGACTATCCAACTGTTTTTCCTATTTTGTCTGAATGCCAAAATAAAAGTGTGAGAGAAGAGTTGTTTCATGTGTTTCAAAATTTAGGCTATCCAGAGAACTTACCTATTCTAGAAGAAATAATTGAGCAAAGACAATTATTAGCAGAAGAGTTTGGGTTTGATAATTTTGCGCAATTTCAATTGCATGATTTAATGATAAAAACCCCAGAAAGGGCAAAAGAATTTCTAAACGACTTATTTGCTTATGCTAGTAAAAAAGAGCAGGTTGAGTTTGAAGAGCTAATCAATGATCTTCCAGAGAGCGTGTCTATCAATGAAAGTGGGAAAATGGAACCATGGGATATTGCTTTTTGTCAAAACCAGTATAAAGAAAAGTGTTTCGACTTTGACAACTCATATATAGCAGAGCACTTTACTTTAGATACTGCCGTTGATGGCTTTATTAATATCTTTGAGCAATTTTTAGGAGTCCAAATTTCTAAAGAAGAAGTAAATGACCTTTGGGCGGAAGAGTTGTTTGCTCTTAAAGTTTCTAAGCAAGGGGAACTGTTAGGTTATATTATTTTAGATCTATTTCCAAGGCCAATGAAATATAATCACGCTTGTATGTGTCCGATCATTCCTGCCTGGGATTCAGAAAATATCCGTTATCCTTCATTGAACATTGTTGTCGCCAACTTTCCTGCACCTACTTCTGAGTCTCCTTCTTTTTTAAGTTTGGATAATATGAGGACCTTATTTCATGAGCTAGGTCATGCCTTTCATGATCTTATGGGGGAGTCTGATATGATTTTAACCTGTGGTACAAATGTAAAAAGAGACTTTGTAGAGCTCCCTTCACAATTAATGGAAGAATGGCTTTGGGAAAAAGATATCTTAAAAAAAATAAGCTCTCATTATGAAACTAAAGAACCTCTTTCCGATTCTCTTATTGAGAAAATATTGTCATCTAGAAGTGTTGATATTGGATATTTTCTAGAAAGGCAGATCTTTTTTGCTATGCTTTCTTTACAATATTTTAGTCAAAATGTTCCAATCGATACGCAAAAAATTCTAAAAGATGTTCATGACCATGTAAGGAACAATTATCAATATTATGATAAAGATCACAGGCAAGCTTCTTTTGGTCATCTCACCGGATATGGAGCTAGTTACTATGGGTATTTGTGGACAAAGGTGATTGCACTCGATTTCTTTGAAAAAATTAAACAAGAAGGAATAGACAATCCTTTAGTTGGTAACACCTATATTGAAAAGGTAATCGGGCAAGGCGGAAAAAAGGATCCTAATGAAATAATCCAAGATTTTTTAGGAAGAGAAGTCAGCCTTTCTGCATTCTTAAAGAGAACTGGAATTGATTGCCAATAAAAAAAAATTACGTATTATTTTTCGGCTCTAATAGAGGTACTACACCATGAAAAAACTTGTTTTTTTATTTATCTTTAGTTCGTTATTTGCCACGCAAACAAAAGTTGGTTTGAAAGCTTTTCACTTATATGATTCTGAGAGAAATCGCCCTATTAACATGCATGTTTGGTATCCCATTAATCAAAAAACGAAGATACCAGCTTACTTGGATGATTTGTGGAAACCGATTCCAGAAAAAAAAGATGCAGAACTTTTAAGATCGTGCAAGAAATATCCTCTTATACTTATGTCTCATGGCAATGGCGGTGAAAAAAGAGATAGAGCTTGGCTAGTGCCACACCTTGTGTCAGCAGGTTATATAGTAGCGTCTGTAGAACATTATGGGGATACTTTTGACTTCTTTTCTCCTGACCTTTATTTGAGCGCTTGGCTGAGACCAGCAGATATTTCTTTTTCACTTACATACCTTTTAGAAGAGTCTTGTTTTGCTGATAAATTAGATAAGGAACGAGTAGGTTTTTGTGGTTATTCCTTAGGTGGCATGACTGGGATTTGGCTTGCGGGAGGAATACCTGTAGATCTGGAAAAACTTTTAAAGAGATATCAATTCTTTACAGGGGAGTTTCCAGATGATGTTGTCAATAATCTAGACTATGAGCAGTCTTTACGTTCTTTTGAAGATCCAAGGATAAAAGCATATTTTTCTATGGCACCTTTTACATGGGGATTTACCAACTACACTATTCAGCACATTGATAAGCCTCATTTAATAATTGGAGTAGAAAATGATCAATTACTGCCTGCGTCTTCTCATGCTAAATATTTAGCTGACACTATTCAAAACGCCGAATACTTTTTATTAGAAGGAAAAGCAGGGCATTATATTTTCCTAAACGAGGCGACAGATCTTGGAAAAATGATCATGGATGAAAGGTTTTATAACGACCACCCAGATGTAAACCGAGCAGAAATTCATAAGGTTTTAGGGAATTTAAGCGTTGAGTTTTTTGATAAGCATTTGAATTGATAAGTATTAATATTAATTTTATGTTGAATTTCCTTACACAGGGAGGATATTGGAAGAAGTAATTATTGAAAAAGTTAAAATAGCTTTAAGGAAGGAGAAATCATCTATAGCGATAGGCAATTTTCGTGGTAAATTTGAAAATGGCGAATTAGATATTTACTATAACCTTGACTGTGGAAAAAGCAAAAGAAAAATGCTTAATGTCACTACTGGGTGTGATGATGATCTTAGTAAAGCTCACTATTCCTGCCATTTTTCTGGGGAAGGTCATCTAAAATTAAATAGCTTCTCAACTTCTCAAAAAGGAAATATATCTGATGGTAGACCGCTTATTAATAAAGAGGAGGATTTATTGATCCTCGGGCTTGAGTCATTTTGTTTAGATGGAATATTACCAGAGACTAACAAAGCTGACGATTCAATAGTTATAGGCCCTGATAATTTATCTCGATATTCAATTCTTTGGTTATTTGTTCACTCTTCCTATCCAAATACTTTGCCTAATAGAACCTTTTGGGTAAATTTATGGGGGAACCAAAAAGAGCTTTATAGATTTCAAACTGCTTCACTTAGTGATATTTTAGTTTCGCATGATACTTTAACTGTTTTAAAGATAAATAATTGGACTGTTCGAGCATGTTTCTTAAAAACAACAACATTCGATGAAAATAATGATACTTCATTAATGTTTTTAAAAAGTCAGCAACTGCCGTGGCGCTCCCTTGTATTTGTAGACCCCCACCTTCCTTTATCAAAAATGATACGTGAAAAAGCGCTAAAAAAGCGCATCATTTTAACAACACAAAAACCTTTTATAACAGAGAATTCAGCTTCCTCAGCAGCATGGGTGAAAGTCAGCTAACTTGCTGTCCAATTTAAAATTTTAAAAAGCAATAAATGAGAGAGATTCTTTTTATAGGTATTTCTGTTAAAATCCCTTCAGTAGTGTGAATAAGGTTTAACCATTGTATAAAAAGTTATTACTTTTTTTTATTTTTCTAGCATCTTCTATTTTTTCTGAAGCTAAAAAGGACCATGTAGTATGTATTCATGGATTTATGGGTTCTTCCTGGAATATGCACCTTTTTAAGAAAAACCTTAGAAAAGATGGGTGGGACTCAGTTAGTTGGAAGTATCCAAGTAGGGATCGGTTTATTAGAGAACATGCAAAGGAGCTAGTTTCTTATTTAACAAGTCTAGTAAAGGATAAGCCGGACCAGCCTATTCATTTTGTGGCTCATTCGATGGGAGGATTGGTTTTATTAGCGGCCTTAAACGATCCATCGTGTCCTTATGAAGCAAAAATTGGTAAGGTTATTTTACTTGCGCCTCCTTTAAAAGGAAGTTATTGGGGAAGATGGGCAGGTCGTTTTTCACTGACAAGGTGGATTACTAAGCAATTCTCAGGGCACGAACTTATCACAAAAACTAGTTTTGATGATTTAGGGAAGTATCCGAGTTCATTAGAAGGTGTTTTAGTAATTGCAGGGAGCTTGGGTTTTAATCCTCTCCTTAAAGAAAAAAATGATGGAACTCTTGCGATAAGTGAAACCTCCTTGTCAACTCCTCACAAGCATGTAGTGATAAAGCGAGGGCACAAAACAATTATATTTAGCAAAAAAGCCTACGGCTTAATTTATCAATTTTTAAAAAGATCACCGCAGTCTGAGTTAAACTGTAACTGTAATAAAAATTGAGTTCTAAAATATTGACATGCTTAAAGTGTTTATTTTATTGCTTGAACAGTTTAAAACCCTCACAAAAAAATAAATTGTCTACTTTACGTTATGATAACCATTGAACGCTATAAAAGAGCCCTTCAAGATTTCGCAAATATGGACTTAGGTAATTCACGTGTTACTTTTTCCCGCGAAGAATTTGTGGGAGAAAGAATACGTTTTTGGGTTGCTATGCCGAAAATAGAACAAAAACTTCATAAAATTATTCAACTGCTCCAACAAATATTTCATAGTGTTTTTGGGAAATTTTTTGATTTAGAGCCCTCTAGGCTAGACACAGTTAACAATCTTAACAATATAGTTACTACAATTAATCTATTTCGTGGAGGGCTAGACAGACTAGATGATGCTCAGCTAGGTTTTGATTTAAAGAATAGAGTCACTTATGTCGCTTTTCAAATTCTTCAAAAGATCAAGCGGGTTTCTAATAGTCCGGAAAATATAAATCTTATTGATCAATGTCAGGAAAATATTAGAAGGGAATATCGCTTCAACAGGCAACTAATTGTAGATGAAAAAGACCTTGAAGTGAGTCTGCGTAGATATGCAGAATGTAGAAGCGAAGTTGCAAGAAATGAAGCTGATAGGGTTCAAGCTGAATTAACTAGAGCTCAAGCTGAAATTGCTCGCCTAAGAAATGTTGAAGGAGGCTGGATAAAAAGCTGCTGTTGCTTTAAATACCGCAATAGATAAAAAACAGATTAAATAAATCTGAACTTAAGAAAGAACTAACAAAGTCCAAGGCACAGATCTTGTAACCTATGGCTCCACTCTACATTGTTACACAACTTAGCGTTGTAATAACAATTTCTTCGCAAACTGCTTCTAGATAAAGTTATGATAATTTTTTGATTTTTTGTTATTAACAATATTGTTTTTTTTTGTATCTTATTTGGTTTAAAAATTTTGCAAAAAAAACAAATTGGACATTTTACGATATGATTACTGTTGAAAGATATACAAGGGCTCTTCAAGACTTCTCAAATATGGACTTAGCCACTTCACGTGTTACTTTTTCTCGTGAAGAACTTACATTACAAGGGGTGCAGCATTGGGTTACTGTACCAAAGATAGAACAGAAAACTTACAAAATCATTCAATTGTTCCAGCGGATATTTTCTAATATCTTTGGAAAACTTTTTAATTTAGATTCAGGTAGGTTAGATACTGCTAGAAGCCTTGATCGACTAACTTCTGATACCATTGATTTGTTTTATGGACGGGAAGACTTACTTGATGACATCCAGTTAGGTTTTGATCTAAAAAATGAAGTAACTCAAGTTGCTTTGCAAGTCCTTCAGAAAATCAAGCGAGTTTGTAATACCGAGCAAGGAAGAAGTTCTATTCAGCAAGTGCAAACAGATATCAGGAATAGATTTTCCGAAGCTAGACGGCAAACTGCAGAAGATGCTAGAGGAGATGAGGCACTTAGACTTGCTATTGTCGAAAGTCAAAGAGATTCTGCAATAGCTGAAATTGCTATAGTTCGAAGTGAGCTTAGTAGTGCAAGAGCTGACATTGCTAACCTTATAAATGAAGTCACTAGACTTAGAGGTGAAGTTAGGGTAGAGGGGTGACGAGCTAGAGAAAGGACTGAAGCTAATTTAAATATGATAACCATTGAACACTATAAAAAGGCGCTGCAGGACCTCTCCCGTATAGATTTAAATTCTTCACACGTTACTTTTGCTCAAAAAGAGCTCGTAGTAAGGGGAATCCGCCATAGAGTGACTGTACCACAAATAGAACAGAAAACTTCGAAAGTTGTTCGAGTGGTTCAACGGATATTTTATTATGTTTTTGGGAAATTTTTTACTTTAAATTCTGATAGGATTAATACAGCTAGAAATTTTGATTGCCTAACTTCTCAAGCTATTCACTTGTTCCCTGGGCAGGAAGACTTTCTTGAGGATGATCAGCTAGGCTTTGATGTAAAAAATGAAATAACTCAAGTAGCTTTTCGAGTTCTTCAAAAGGTCAAGCGAGCTTGTAATAATGCAGAAGATACAAATCGTATTGAAATATACGTGGGAGTTATTAGGCGTAAGTTTTTCCGCGCTAGGCAAAGAACTCTAGTCACTAGAAGAGCTGAGTTAGTTAGGCTAAGAGATGCCGAAGCAGAAGTAGATCGCATAAGAGCTGAAGTTACTAGAGTTGATGCTGAACTTACTAGAGCTAGAGCTCAAATTCTTAACCTTACAAGGAATAATATGGATCTTTGGTTAGAAAATGTAAGGCTTACAGATAATGCAGCAGCTAGTGAAGGGGCAGAAGCTTCTTTAAATAGCGAAAGAGAGTCATCTCTAATTAACTAAAAGCTGCTTGCCTCGTTAGCTATGCCATTTCAACGGCTGCCGCTTCCTTGATTTCTTTGTCAACGTTGGCAGCGATACAAGCATCAGACCAAACGTTAATAGCAGTTTCTAACATATCTAAAAAGGCGTAGATAGGCAGTATTAACCCCATTATATGAAGCGGGACACCCATAGAAGTAAGAAGCGCAGTTGATAAGAAATAACATCCCATAGGAACACCTGCATTGCCAATTGCTGCAACTGTTGAGATAAGAACCCATCCTAAAAGTTCAAATGGGGAAAAAGTCATGCCACTGTGAGCTGAGACAAATAGGGTAGTAATAAGTATGAAAGCCGCACAAGCATTCATATTAATTACTGAGCATAAAGGAAAAGAAATGCTGCAGACTTTAGAAGACATGCCATACTTTTCTTCAGCGCATTTCATGGATACTGGCAAGGCTGCATTAGAAGATTTGGTAAAAAAAGCAATAAGCAGGGCCTCTGACATAGCTTTAAACAGCTTTCTAGGAGAGTTCTTTTTGATAAGTAATATTAGAGGTAAAACAACCACTCCTTGAATTAGGTTTGCTCCCACAATACATGCAATATAAAGACCTAAAACCTTAAAAGAAACTTCTTTAGAAAGAAGATCTTGTACTAATAAAGTTGTAAATGCCCATATGGCTAAAGGCAGCAGCTTTACGATAAAGCCAGCCAATTTTAAAAACGCAGAAAATAAAGAGGAGAAAAAGTGATGTAGAGTCTCTTTATTATTTTTTGGAAGAAGGAGAATGGCAAAGCTTAATACAAAAGCAAAAAAGGCCACACCAATTACATTGTTTTCCCCAAATGCTTGAAACAAGTTCGAGGGAACGATCTTTTGTAAAGCATCTAAATACCCGCCTTGTGGCGTTGTTGTAATACTATTCGAAGTTTCAATAGAGGTTTGCGCCGGATCCAGTCCTAAATATAGAAGTAGAGCAATCGTTGCTGCGATGAGAGTAGTAATAAGAGTATACTTGATGATCTTCATACCAAAGCTTTTCATTTCTGATAAGCTTTCCATTTTAGTCACAGTTGCTGTTATTGATAAAAAGACAATAGGTACAGAGATCATCTGTAAAAAATTCATAAATAAACTGGATAGTGCTTTTGCAGCATAGTCAGTAGCAGTAAAGTGAAAATACCCCGAAAAAAGACCTAAGGATAAGGCTAATAAAAGTCCAAGAGTTGTATATTTTGTCTTCATGAATAAAATTTAATTTTTAATAAATATTATAATAACAAAAAGAGTTTTTGTTTTAAAAATATAAATTATTTTAAAGATTGTTTATTTGAGGGGGCTTTCTTTGGGATTTTTTCTCTGCGTGTTTCTTTTTTTCTTGTAAAATTTTTTCTTTAGCTCTTTTGGATCTTTTTCTTTTTTGTCTTCTGATTTTTTCAATGGCTTGCTTTTTTTCGCTTTTTTCTTTTAGGGTAATTTCCTCTATTTTTTCGACAAGTTCTTTTCGAGCGAAATAGCGGTTGTCTTCACGGGATCGAGTTTTTTGACATTTGATTTCTATTCCTGTGGGAATGTGTTTTAAGTAGACGCAAGAATGTGTTTTTTGAATTTTTTGACCTCCTTTGCCAGAGCCTAAAATAAACTTTTCTATAAGATCTTCTTCTCTTATAGAGAATTTTTTCATTTTTACTTCTAAAGAATCGATCTTTTCTTTTGTGACAACCATTAGCTTTTTTTAAATTGTAAAGATGTTGAATTAATGCAGTACCTTAAGCCCGTTGGCTTAGGGCCATCCGGAAAAACATGACCTAAGTGGCTATTGCAATTAGAACACTTAACTTCTGTTCTTATGCTTTCTAATGTATAGTCGGGCTCTTCTGTGACAGCACTTTGATGGATAGGCTTTGTGAAAGACGGCCAGCCTGTTTTAGAGTCGTACTTGTTGTCTGAAGAAAAAAGCGGCTGCCCACAACATACGCAATGATAGGTCCCTTTTTCCTTATGGTTGTAGTATTCATTTGCAAAAGGAGGTTCAGTTCCTTTTTGTCTACATACTTTGTACTGATCAGCTGATAGCTTTTTTTTCCATTCATCATCAGTCAGCTCCTTTTTGCCCATGAATATCCTCCATTTTATTTGAAGAATACTCGTTTAAGAAATTTTCTAAAGAAAATTCCTCCGGTATTTGCGAATAAAAAGACATTTCCTTTTTAGTGCTAGGGTCAGTGAAGGCTAATCTGTAAGCATGAAGAGCTATTCTTTTGTGAAAAGAAGACTTTGCCCCATATCGCTTATCACCAACAATAGGATTACCACTTTCACTTAAATGCACTCTAATCTGGTGTTTGCGTCCTGTTTCTAACTGCAGTTGCAAACAACTGGTATTTTTCCTTTTACAAACTACTTTGTAAAAAGTAGTAGCATCTTTACCGTCTTCAGCTGAGACGACATTATAGTTAGGCAGCTCTTTTAATTTTGAGGTGAAAACTCCACTATTATGGGGAAGCTTTCCTTCGCAAATAGCAAGGTATTGTCTCGTTATCAAATGCTCAGCAAACAGCTCTTTGAAAATTATTTGATTTTCTTTGCCTTTCACAAAAATCAAAAGACCAGAAGCTTCTTTGTCTAGTCTGTGTACAGGATAAAGAGCAGTTTTTGGGTAGGTGTCTTTCAAGATTTGAAAAACATTTTCCCCTCCTTTGTTATCTAAAGGAACAGAAAGCAAATTCGCAGGTTTGTCAACAATGATATAGTCTTTAGATTCAAAAATAATCTTCACATTCTGGTAGGTGCTTTTCTGTTTTGGTAAAATTTTTAACACATCACCTTCAGAAACGGTGTAAGAACTTTTTTGAACCAGTTTGCCATTCACCAGTACAGACTTATTTTTCAGTAAGTTACGAATTGTTCTATTAGAAGAGTCAACCAAATGCTCTCTTAAAGCGTCTAATAGAGAAGATGCTTTTTGTGTTTTATATTCCATTAATTAAAAGTATGAATTTTTAAAGGAGATATTATATTACTTCTTTAGAATAAAACATAGATAATAATTTTTTTTTAAAGTAGTTGGGTGAATTATGAATTATCAAGCAAGAATTGAATAATTTTTTCTTCAGCATCCTGAAACAGATCTGATAAGTTCAAAAGGTGAGTTCCCTTTTCAATTTTTAAAAACTCTGCATGAGGAATTTTTTGAGAGAGCTCCACAGCATGCTCAAGCGGAACATCCTTATCACTTGTCCCATGAATGATAAGAGTAGGGCATTGAATTTTTTCGTAAGGGATATCCTTAATATTTTGCAGCTGCTTTAAGTCATTATAAAACCCCTGACTTCTTCTGCTCATGGGAGCTAATGACTGTAAGATTTTTGATAAGAACTCCATTTTTACAGTGTCTTTAATTACACTAGAAGCAAGCTTTTTTATTTCGCTTGAGTCCAAGCTGCTCTCAAAACTAAGGAATTTTTCTAAGGTTTTTCTAGGTGCTATTCTAAACATCCAGTGTAAAAACCAAAGGCCTAAATCACTTAAGCCAATTTTTACAAATAGTTTATTTTTCTCAATAAACTCAGGTTTATATGTCTTAGTCACGGCAGCTTCCATTATAAGAGATGAAATTCTATCAGGGTGTCTTATAGCAAACTGCAAAGCTGAAGGTCCTCCTGCTGAAATGGCTAAAAGGGAAATTTTGTCTATTAGTAAGTGGTCTAAGAGTTCGGCTAAAACATCAGCTTGTTCTTCTATGGTTTTACCTACATATAAAGGAGTTCTGAGATAACCTGGTCTAGACCAACCAATTAATTCAAACCCTTTTTTAGCGATCATTTCACCTAAGCAAATGATTTGATCATATCCTCCTGGAGCTCCATGCATTCCGACAACAATTGGGCCATGTCCATAAATGGCATACTCGACAGGACCTTTGCTTGTGTCTAAAACCTGGCTATTGGTATTGAGAATGTAATTAAGTCTTTTTTTCCAAAAATACAAGCTACTCGTCCTTTGTTTTCTTATGATTTTGCTCTAAAAGATCCTCAGCCAGATCTATTTGAATTTGTTGTATTTCTAGAAGTCTGTACCAATGTTTTTTCATAAATTGGTCCAGCTTTGAGTGAAGCTGTCTGATTTCCAGTTCAGCTTTTAAGTTAGTGGTATACTCATAGTCGGATTGTAGTTTGTCTCGTGCTGCCTGCCTATTTTGACTCATCATGATAATGGGAGCTTGAATGGCAGCCAAACAAGATAAAAACAGATTAAGTAAAATATATGGATAAGGATCAAAAGGATGAATGAAAGCGGAAACTGTGTTGATGGTCATCCATGAAAGGATAATAGAAATAAAAATGCTGATGAACTTCCAGCTACCTCCAAACTTAGCTATTTTGTCTGCAAGCCGTTCTCCAAAAGTTAGATTTTTCTCAAATTTCTTATTCATATCTTCAGCTAAGATTTCATGCTCTTCGAAGCTTTGCAAAACCTCATTTTCTAGCTGAGACAGCTCTCCTTTGTCCTCAATTAAAAGATCCTGGATTCTTTCAGTTCTAATAGCTCTCATGTCTTTGGGGCATATATACCCATCAGGAGAAACGGACGGGTGTTTTTTTTGCAAGTTTTCGATTAAAGAGCTTCTTAAAAAAGATAGAGGAAACATCTCATCTTCAGGAAATTCCTGTGAGCAAATTTCACATTTTTTATATTTCTTAATAACATTTCTCCCTTTTGTTTTCTTAATAACAAAAAGTTTTTTTCTGGGAAATAACTCTATAATAACTTATCTAAAAGTTAGAATAATATGGAGGGGGGCATGCCATATAAAAGACGATCAGATTTACCAAAACCTGTGAAAGATCACTTGCCTAAAGGAGCGCAAGAAATCTTCAAGGAAGCTTATAATAATGCTGAAAAGCAGTACAAATCTCCCTCTAAGAGAAGAGGAAATGCGTCTCTTACTGAAACAGCCAATAAAGTAGCGTGGAGCGCTGTAAAAAAACAATATAGCAAAGGGTCGGATGACAAGTGGCACAAAAAAGTATGATGTGATCGTTGTAGGAGGAGGCGCTGGTACAAAGTTAGTTCGCCCCGTTGCAGCAAGAGGGCTTCAAGTTGCTGTCATTGAAAAAGAAAAGATGGGAGGCACCTGCTTAAATCGAGGTTGCATTCCTTCTAAAATGCTGATTCAAGCAGCTGATGTTGCCTATTGGGCTAATAAAGCAAGAGAGTATCATATCCATGTTGCCATTCAAAACATTGACTTTCCTAAAATAGTAGAAGAAGTAAATGTCACTGTCGATGAAGAGGCGGGTAATATCCCACCTCAATATGAAAAAAACCCTAATATTCACTTATATCAGGCTGCAGGCAAATTTATTTCAGAAAAAGTTTTAGAAGTAGCCGGTGAAAGAATTACTGCTGATCATATTTTTTTAGCCATTGGAGCAAGGCCTTACATTCCCAACATTGAAGGGTTGCGAGATACTCCATTTATGACTTCCCAAGATGCCTTGAGAAATACAAAAAGACCTAAAAAAATCATCATCATTGGCGGGGGATATATTGGCTCGGAGCTAGGGTTTTACTACCAAATGCTAGGTAGTGAGGTTCATGTAATTACTAAAGGAGGTCTTTTAACAAGAGAAGACATTGACATACAAGAAGAATTTGAAAAGGGCTTTTCTGAAATAGTCAAAGTTCATAAAAACAGCCAAGTTCAGAAAGTAGAATATAACCAAGGCATTTTTACAGTACATTATTTTCAAAATAAGGAACAAAAGAGCCTTTCTTCTGACGCTCTTTTAATAGCAACAGGCCTAAAGCCATGGACCGATCAAATTGGCTTAGAAAATACTAAGATTGCCACTGATGATAAAGGATTCATCCAAGTCGATGCTTCTTTAAAAACGACGCAAGAAAATGTATGGGCTTTTGGAGATTGTATTGGCAGGTATTTTTATAGACATACTGCCAATTATGAAGGAGAACAACTTTTTAAAAATGTTATTGTAGATAAAAAAGAAAGGCCTGTTATTTACCCGCCCGTTCCTCATGCTATTTTTACTCACCCAAGAATTGGAAGTGTGGGAGTTACAGAGCAAGAGCTCATAACTAAAAACATACCATATGCTGTGGGCATTAATAGTTATTGCGATAGCGCAAGAGGCATGGCTTTAAAATGCAGTGAAGGTTTTGTGAAGCTATTATTTCATCAGGATTCTCGCAAGCTAATAGGTGGGCACTGTATTGGCGATGAAGCATCAGACTTAGTCCATATGCTTGTTGCCTACATGAAAATGGGTGCTACACTTGAAGATTTATTAGATACGATTTATGTTCATCCTACATTACCTGAAATTATTAGACATGCAGCTATCAATGCCTATGAGCATTGGAAAATAAAGGATAAGCAGTCTAGTAAAGTTGAACTTACAGAATAAGGATATTACTGTATGGAGTCCGAAAATTTAGAACCCTGGTGGGAACAGCTGATACCGCTATCTTACGGCTGGGTCATTGAAGTCTTTATTATTATTTTTCTTTCTTTAATCTTAAGCTATATTGCTACCAGGTTTTACAAAAAAGCTTATCCTAGACTGCAAAAAACACATCGTCCTTGGGACGATGCTTTGCTAAAAGCACTTATAGTGCCACTGAAAGGCTTTATTTGGTTTATTGGCTTCATTGTTGCCGTGCATATGATTGCATGGCATGCGGAAGATAAAAGTTATGTTCAGGTTGTCTCCGGGTTACGTGAAATAGGCATAATCATTTTATTTGTGTGGTTTTTAGTAAGATTCATCCGACAAATCGAATTGAACTTAGCAAAACCCAGGCCTGGCAAAAGGAAGCTTGACGAGACAACTATTAGAGCAATTATTCAATTGTTAAGATTGTCCGTACTAATTACTGCAGGTCTGATCCTTATGCAGGAGTTTGGCATTCCAGTCTCTGGCATAGTTGCCTTTGGAGGTGCTGGTGGTGTTGCGGTAGGTTTTGCCGCAAAAGACTTACTAGCCAACTTTTTTGGCGCATTGATGATTTTTTTAGACAGGCCTTTTGCTATTGGCGACTGGGTTCGCTCACCTGATAGAAATATTGAAGGGACTGTAGAGCATATAAGCTGGCGGTTAACCCGGATCAGAACCTTTGATAAAAGGCCTTTATATGTTCCAAACTCTGTTTTTTTAAATATATCCATTGAAAACCCCTCTAGAATGCATAACAGAAGAATTCTAACGAATATTGGGTTAAGGTACAAAGATGCAGGAAAAGTGCAGGCAATTGTAAAAGAAGTAGAGGAAATGCTTAAAAATCATCCAGAAATAGATACTTCTAAAACTCTTTTTGTCCATGTAGTTAACTTTGGGGCTTCTTCTATTGACTTTCAAATTTACACTTTTACTAAGACAACAAATTGGATTCATTTTCAGGCTGTGCAGCAAGATGTCTTTTTAAAGACCCTTGATATTATTCATCAGAAAGGAGCTGAGATCGCAGTCCCGGAAAGGACCGTTAACCTTGTAGGTGAATATAGTGAAAAGCGTTAAGAATTTAATTGCAGCTATTCTATTTATTGAGGCATTAGATGCCACGATGCTTTATGTAGCTCTTCCTAAAATTACTTTATCCTTTGAAGAAAGACTTTTAGAAGGAGACTGGATCATCATCAGTTTTTTATTGATGGTCGCTGTTTTCATGATGATCGGTAATAGACTAGCAGACTATTTTGGATATAAAAAAGTATTCTTAGCTTCTCAAGCAGTTTATATTTTAAGTTCACTAGCATGTGGTTTTTCCCAAAGTTTAGATCAGTTGGTTATATATAGAACCATACAAGGTATTAGTGCAGGTATTATTATTCCCATAGGCATATCTTACTGGCTTGCCCAGATATCTGCTGAAAAATGGCCTACAAGAGGATCAAAACTATATCTATATGAAATGATCTTTGCACTTGGTCTTGGCCCTCTTTATGCAGGGTTTGTTATAGAGTATTTAAATTGGAATATGCTGTTTTTTATAAAAATACCTTTTTCTATTCTCTTTTTCTTAGCAAGTATTTTCTTGCTGCAAGACCTGAATAAAAAAAGAGGCAACTCATTTGACTGGAAGGGGTTTGTTATTGCAGCGCTTGGGCTTTATGTATTCTTACTGTCCATAACTTTTTTCAGTGATACTACAGTATCATTATGGGTAAGTATTGTTTTGTTTATTGCATCGGTCTTTTTATTTATTTGGTTTTTTAAACAAGAAAATGAGATGCATCATCCGGTTATTCGTTTTTCCTTATTTAAAAATCCCCAATTTTCTTTAGCAATCTTTTTGCAGTCCATGTCCATGATTGTATTTTTAGGGGCTATCTTTATTTTATCATTGTTTCTAATAGGAGCATTAAAGTTTACCATTGTCGAAACAGGATTTATTATATCGTCTTTAGCAGCAGGAATGTTAGCTGCTATGCTCTGTATTAAGTTACTTTACCCTAAGTTTAGGGAAAGGCCTCTTATTATAGGCGGTCTTATTTTAGTGGCATTTAGTATGTTTGCTTTTACCAAAGTAACCTCTGATACCTCAAAAGCTTGGATTGCTTTCTTAGTGTTCTTGGAAGGGCTGGGTGCTTGGCTTGTTCGAACTACCAATGTGGATGTGATTTTTTCTACTACTTCAGAAAATTATCTGGAAGATGCAAGTAGAGTCTATACACTTACTAATCAAATCATGGCTACATTGGGCGTTGCGTTAACAACCACAATTGTAAGATTTAACTTAGTATTAAATAAAATTCCCTCTCTTTCATGGGCAACTCCTTTAATTGCTAAAAAGGCTTATCATTCTACCTTTATTGTTTTAGGTATTTTCCCTTTACTTGGACTTATCGGTGCATTGCTGTATATAAACCTCAAATCTTTCAAAAAATCATGAAAAAAGTTTTTTTATTATATCTGCTAAGTGCAGTTTTAGTTTCTGCTGATAACTTACAAAGACTTGAAAGCGGAAATGAGACCTTTCTCGATACGGAAAGCATACAAAAGATAAGAGAAAAATTTATTGGGTATCAAGTACCTTTTGCTGCTTTTTTAGCCTGCGCAGACTCAAGGGTTGCACCGGAGATACTATTTTCCCAGTCCATTGGAGACCTATTCGTTGTAAGAAATGCAGGTAATGTCATTGATGATGTTGTCATAGCTTCTTTAGAATTTGCTGTAGATGTTTTGCAAGTTCCTATGTTAATTGTTATTGGGCATCAAAATTGTGGAGCAGTAAATGGAGCTTTGCAGCTAACTTTGGAGGATATAAAAGTAAAGCCTTCTTCTTTAAATACCATTTTTAAGAAAATTCAGCCGAGCTTAGACAATGTAGTCGATAACTCTGAGATAACGCAAAGTAAAATGGACCAAGCTGTAAAAGATAATGCAGTGTATCAATTGGATGTTCTCATTAGTAAGTCTTCTGTTATTCAAAAAAAAATAAGAAAAAAGGAACTAGTAGTATACGCACTTTACTATGAGATAGATACTGGAAAAGTCTTTGAATTAAACCGCTAGCTTAATTCTCAGGAGTAGTTGTTTCTGGTATTTCTTGGTGAATTCTGTTAGGTTTTGGCCGTTTAATAAATAAAGCAAAGATAAACGCGACTAATAGCATTACGATAAAAGAAGACAAAGCAAGTTGAAAATCTCCTTTATCATACAATGGAATACCATCTTTCATCTCGCCGCTCCAGTTCAAATCTAGAAGATATCCTACAAAAGGCTGCATTAAGGAGCCCTCGAAAAATACAATGAAATTAGTAAGGGCTACAGCTGTTCCTTTTACAGTGGCAGGATTAGACTCAATAGCAAGACTATAGGTAAGCAGTTGTGCAGATAAGAAAAGACCTAGGACAAAAAGTTCGACAAATGCCCACGCAAGACTTTTTGTAAAAAATAAAATAGAAATAAACATGATAGCTGCAGCTATGGTGCTTACAAGAAGAAATGGTTTTCTTCTTTTCAGCTTATCAGAAAAATAGCCAATAATTGGTCCGCCAACAATCCATCCTAAAAATACCATAGATCCTGCATAGCCAGCAGTAGCATCATCTACTTGATAAACAGTGCGAATATAAGGAACAGACCAAAGAGCTGCAAAAGACGTTGTAACAGTGTAAAAGAAAAAGGCAGCAAGGGCAATAACCCAGGTTTGAGGGTTTTTACAAACGATAATGAATCCTTTTATGATATCTTTTAAGTTTTCATGTGTTTCTTTTTTTTGCTTTTTGGTTTTAGGAGGGTCATTTTTAACAAGAAAGTAAATTAATGCGCCTAAAACAAGCCCTGCAACACCGAAATAAAATAAAGTATCTCTCCACTGGAAAACATCAATGAGCTCCCTAAGAGGCCCTTGTCCGCTTACTGCACCTAGCATACCAAGAGAGTTACCAACGCCTATTAAAAGGGCCAATTTTTTTCTAGAAAACCAATGAGAGCTAATATAGATCATGCCTACAAAGCCAAATGCCGATCCAGCTCCAATAATAAATCGAGCGATTTGAGCTACCCAAATATTATGAGTAAAGGCAAACATTATAGTTGCCAGGCCACAGCCTAAAGAGGCAAAAGTAAGCAGGTTTCTAGCTCCATACCTATCTGTTAGAATACCTACAGGAAGCTGCATCGGCGCATAGGCATAAAAATAAAAGGCACTTAAATTACCAATCATTAAAGCGGAAATAGAAAAAGCTTCCATGAGCTCTTGCACCATAACACTAGGAAAAACTCGCAAGAGAAATTCATAGTAATAAAAAGCTACAGCTAAAAACCAAATAATCCAACGCATAATAAAGAAAAGTCTTTAAACCCCCTTTCTAACAGAAGAAATGATTGTTTGGCTAGGGGTTTTTCAAGATTTGCTTTGTCTTAAAAATTTATGCATTGCTGTTTATTCAATATGTTTTATAGGATAACGCCTCAAAAAAAAATTACAAAAGAGAGTAACAATGTCAGCACAAGCAAGTTTTATATCTATTAGGGGACAACCAGCCCCAGTTGCTCGATCAGCCTCAGTAGATCATGCAGAGTCACGAAAAGCAGTGTTTGATGCGCAAATTTCAGCCATACAATCGTCTTTAACAGCTCTAGAGGGAATGGTTGCTCTAATGAAAACAAAAAAAGCAGAAAGAGAAGAAGGCCAAACAGAAAAAGAAAGACAAGCAGTATTATCTGCAATAACTCATCTAACTGAAGCGCAATACGCCGAAGCATGTGCAGCATCTAATTTAGCTGATGCAGAACGCTTGAGAGAAACAGCAAAGAGAGTAAGCGAAATTCGTCCCAATGTAGATATGCCTGGAGCGACAATATTATGTGAATCGGCAAAAGCAACCTTAGAAAAAGCGCAAGAAGAAACGCAAGCAAGAAGGAAGGAACTTGAAGTTCTCATGGCGTCAAAAAAAGAAGGTGAGTAATTTTCTAGTTGCCACTTCATAAGGCCAGATTGTTAAAGCTATTATTTACATTAACCGCTGGCCTTTTCCTCTTAATATATAAAACCCCTTGTTTGGCAAACGGTTTTTGATTACAATATTTCGTAAAAAAAACTCTATGGATTTACTAGAAACTATAAAAAAAAGAATTGAAGAAAAGATAGAAAATGCTTCAGTTCAAATTTTAGACCCAAGAAATGATGGCTGTCATTTAGAAGCAATTGTAGTAGCTGAAGCTTTTGAGGGACTTACTTTAGTAGAAAGGCATCAAATGGTGATGGATGCTGTCAAAGACCTTTTCTCTTCCCAGCTTCATGCATTATCTATAAAAACAAAAACACCAGACCAAATATAGGAGCCAATATGGAAAAAACATTAGAGTCAATCCGTGAAGATATTGCCAATCATCGTGTTGTGCTATTCATGAAAGGAACTAAACTGCTTCCGCAATGTGGCTTTTCGGCAAAAGTAGTACATATTTTAAATCAGCTCAATATTGAATATGAAACAAGAGATGTTCTACAAGATGATACATTAAGACAGGCTATCAAAGACTTCTCTAACTGGCCTACTCTTCCTCAATTGTATATTGACGGCAAGTTTGTAGGAGGATGTGATATTGTAGTTGAATTATTTAAAGCCGGTGAATTGCAAGAATATTTCAATAAGTAGACCTTTTAATAATATTTCTCCCCATTTTTCGAAAAATCAAGTGATGAATAGGGAATAATATATACCAATATATTCTTCCTAAAAGCCCTTTGGGCCGAAACGTTGCAGTCTGGTGTAAAATACAGTGTCCATCTTGCTTTTCTATATGAAATTCTAGCCAAGCCTCTCCAGGAAGTTTCATTTCTGCATATAAAAGCAACCTCATATTTTTTTTATCAGCTAAAAGCACTCGCCAAAAATCAAGGGCATCTCCTGGAGATATCTCATTGGGATGTCTTCTCCCTCTCCTAAGGCCTACTCCGCCAAATAACTTATCTAAGCCTCCCCGCATTTTCCATAAAAAGTTGTAGGCATACCAACCATTTTTTCCTCCTATTTTCCAAATAGTATTTCGAAGATTTTTAGAGTCTCCTTTAAAAATAAAAGATTTTTCATCTTTTAAGCACCCATGTTTAGGAACTTCAATATAGTCGATAAACTTAGTCGGAAACATACTAGAGGTAAAAGAGTCTTTCCAACTGGAGATGACGGCGTTTTCTCCTATTTTTGAAAAAGCTTTTTCTATGGATTCCTTATAAGAAATGCATTTTTTAGGAATAATTTTTTCTATTTCGTTATTGCTGCAGATAGCATCTTGCTTTAAAGAGTCTACTAGCCATTTTGCAATGGAAAAATTAGTAGCTGTTACGAAATAAAGCCAATAAGAAGAAAGTCGGGTAGTCAAGACAGGAACTGTAATAATCCACCTTTTCAATTTTCTTACTTTGGCAAATTCTAAAAGCATGGATTTATACGTTAAAACGTCGGGGCCGCCAATATCAAAGGTTTTATTTTTACACTCTCGATTATCTAAAACTTTCACCAAATAATCTAATACATCAACAATGCTAATGGGTTGACATTTGCTCATTACCCATTTAGGGGTTATCATTAAAGGGAGTTTCTCTACCAGATCACGCATAATTTCAAAAGAGGCACTGCCAGATCCAATGACAATCCCGGCTCTTAAAACAGTAAGGGGTATGCCAGAGCCCCTTAATATTTTTTCTACATTGAAGCGAGACTTTAAATGTAGGGATGATTCTTTGTTGGACGCAAGACCGCTTAAATAAATTATCTGGCGTACTTTGGATGCATGAATATAGTGTATAAAATTTATCGCTATTTTTTGCTCTTTATCGATAAAGTCTTCAGTTGCAACTGATAAGGCATGCACTAAAAAATAAGCTGCATCGATGGACGAAGAAAGAGGGGAAAGCGATTCATATTTTTCCAAATCACCTTGAAGAATATGAACTTTAGCTTCCAGTTCTTTAGGGATAGGAAATCTTTGCTTGTTTCTAACTAAAGCAAAAACAGTATGTCCTTCTTCAACTAGTTTAAAAAGAAGCCTTTTTCCCACATAGCCATTAGCGCCGGTAAGTAAAATTTTCATGGATGTTCTATAATGGCTAAAGTAAGAGTTGTCATGGAAATTATGACCTCTTGTTCATTGAAAATGGGGATAGTCCATACTTGTGTTTTTTTTCCTAAATGAATCGGAGTTGCTTTTGCCGTAACGATCCCTTTTGCTGCCATTTTCAAGTGATTAGTATTAAGAGAAAGCCCTACGCATATCTTATTTTCATCAACACAATAATTGCCGGCCGCACTGCCCACAGTTTCAGCAAGAGCCGCTGAGGCACCACCATGCATGATATCCATGGGCTGCCTAGTTTTTGCATTAACTGGCATGGTTGCTATTAAATAATTTTCGCCAACTTCCGTAAATACAATGCCTAAATGATCTGATAAGGAGTCTTTGCATCTTTTATTCAAATCATCTGTCGTAATTGTTTTTATCCATATGCTCATAAAAAGTTATTGAGTTCGATGTTTTTTTTTCTTATACCTTCGATTATGACTTTAGAAAAAGAATATTCCAGAGTTTTTTTAGGAGCAAAAGTAATTGCTCCATGGCCGGAAGATTTGCCGGGTGGTAAGATTATTCAAGAAAACTATCGTCATATTACCTTGGTATTTTTAGGCGAAATAGAAAAAAAAGTCGTAGAATCTACACTAAGGCAATTTCCTTTGCCAAAATTTAGCATAGGTTTAACAGGTCAATTTACTAAAGTATTGTTTCTTCCTCCTAAGCACTCGCATGTAGTTGCTTATGAAGCAAAATTTTATGAGGAAAAGCCGTTTCTTTTTTATCAAAAACAAGTCATGGGGTGGTTGAAAGTAGAAAATATTAAAGTTAAGAATTCATCACGCCAATTTTACCCTCATGTAACAATAGCTAGGGGAAACTTTGAAAAGCAAGAATGGGAAAAAGCTTTTCAAAAACTTCCTTTTTATATGGATTCTATCAATCTTTATGAAAGCTTAGGAAATTCCAATTATGAAGTCCTGCACACTCACTCACCCTTTGCGCCTTTTGAAGAAATTCAGCATACGGCTGATATCGCATTTATAGTTAGGGGGCATACTATTCAAGATTTACATAGGGCTGCAGAAACTGCTTTGGCGTTTAAATCTCCAGGGCTTGTGAATTATTTTAAAGAAGAAATAACGTGTCATTCTATTGACGAAGTAATTGCAGATTTAAATGAACATGTAGCTCATGCCGACAGCGAAATTGGCTGCAGCTTTAAAGCTGTTAGTTTTCATGGTGATTTACAGGAAAACAAACAAGGAATTTTAGAATGGGAAATGATCATTGATGTTTAACTTAGAACAAATAGCTCCTGCAACTTTTAAGGTTCCTATGGAAGGGGGGATGAAAGTCCCAGGTCTTATTATTGCTACTGAAGAATTAATGAAAGAAATTGAAATAGAAAAACCTCTTGAACAGGTAAAAAATGTAGCTCATCTTCCTGGAATCGTAAATTACAGCATTGCTATGCCAGATATTCATTGGGGGTATGGGTTTCCTATTGGAGGTGTTGCCGCAACTTCCATAGAAGGGGGAGTCGTAAGTCCTGGAGGAGTTGGGTATGATATTAACTGCGGAGTAAGACTTGCCACGTGTCCTATCAACCTGCAGGAAATCTCCGAAGATATTAAAGCGCAGCTTATTCAAAAAATTTTCGATCTTGTCCCATCTGGGGTAGGAAGAGAACTTAAAGGAGTAGGAGGACTTTCCTTACAAGACTATCAGAATATAGCTGAAAAGGGGGTAGCTTGGTCTATTGAACATGGATATGGACTACCTGAAGATGTAGAGCATATTGAAAGCCACGGCTTCATTGAAGGGGCCAGCATCGATGTTGTATCAGAATTAGCAAAAAAAAGAGGGTCCAAACAATTAGGAACCATTGGCTCTGGAAATCACTTTTTAGAAATTGGCGAAATTGAGCATATTTTTCTTCCGGAAATTGCAGAAAAATGGAATATCCAAAAAGGTCATCTTTATCTACTTGTTCATACTGGATCAAGAGGATTTGGGCATCAAATTTGTCAAGATACCCTTCAAAAATTTTTAAAAGCAGGTTTTGCCGAAGGATTGCCGGATAAACAACTTGTTGCGGCGCCCATTCAAAGCGAGCCTGGAAAAGAATATTTGCAAGCTATGGCCATGGCAGCAAACTTTGCCTTTAATAACCGCTCAAGAATTTTGCAAGCAATTCGAAAAGCATTTAAAGAAGTATTGAATATGCCGGAAAAAGATGTTCGTCTTCTTTATGATGTTTGCCATAACATAGCAAAATTCGAAGAGCACAAAGTGAATGGGAAAACAGAAAAACTTTGTGTGCATAGAAAAGGAGCTACTAGAGCTTTTGGTCCCGGAGCAAAAGAGCTAGCCTCTATTTTTCAACAAACAGGGCAGCCTGTTTTAGTGCCAGGGGATATGATGAGATCTTCTCATATTATGGCAGGGATGGGCAATCCGCTTACATGGTCAAGTTCATGTCATGGTGCAGGAAGGGCTAAATCTCGTCATGAGTCTATGAAAAACTGGAAAGGAACAGACCTTGTAACACATATGAGAAAAAAAGGAGTTCTCGTTTTAGCAACTTCCAGTAGGACAATCGCAGAAGAGATGCCTGATGCATATAAAGATGTGGACCATGTAGTGGGGGCTGTAGAAAAAGCAGGTCTTGCTAAAAAAGTAGCCAGATTAAAACCTGCCATGGTTATTAAGGGATAGGCTTTTCCTTTTGCCTTTTTATATTTAAAAAAATTAATAAAAAACCAATGCAGCAGATCACAATGCCAAAAATAAATAATGCATCGTTAATTGACTGGATCAGCGACTGGTTTTTTACATTATCTATAATAACCTGCTTGGCTCTTTCTTTTGCCTCAGTTGGACTGTTTCCATGGTAAAAAGAAAAAAATGAGGTCATTTTTCGAAGGGTTTCTTGGAATCCTATCCCATAATTTGTAATTTGCTCGCCAAATGTCTGGCTATGAAAAAACTGCCTTCTGATAATTATAATATTTAAAATAGAGCCGCCATAAGTTGCTCCCGTCTGCCTAAAAAAGGTAAGAAGCATGGCTGCTTGCGCTGTATGGCCCAGCGGGATATTTTTTAAACCGTTAGAAGTAATAGGACCTAAAGAAAGGCCAATTCCCATTCCGCGAAGAATTAAAATCATTGCTAAATGCGTTTTGTTACTTAAAAAAGTAAGCTCATTATTCATAAACAAGCTAATAGCTAAAAAGCATAGTCCGGTAAGCACGACTAAAAGGGTGTGGATATGTTTCATTAAAAAGGTAGAAAACATAGTAAATGTCGCTAAGGCAAGCCCGTAAATGGATAACATTAATCCCGTAGTTTGCTTTTGAAATTTTAAACTAACTTCCATGTACTGGCTTGCTAATGACACGGTAGCAAATAAGGTGCTTCCTATAGCAAATACTGAAAGGCAAGCCATTACAAAAAGAGGATATTTGAACATTTTTAAAGATATAATTGGATTAGAAGTCTTCTTCTCAATAAAAATCCAAACGATAAGAGCTACAATGCAGGAAATTAAGCATCCCACTACCAAAGGGGATTTCCATCCGTTGGTGGTAGATACTAGATTGCCCTGAGTAAGTGCTATAAGTAAAGTAGCCACAAAAATGATAAAAGTAAGATATCCCCAAAAATCAAACTTTCCATTATCAATTTTTTCAGTTTCCTTGATTTCGTAATAAGTTGCTATTAGGCAAAATATCCCAAAGGGGATATTCATAAAAAAACAGGCCTGCCAGTATCCTGCTTGAGCAAAATAGCCACTTATAATAGAGCCCAAACCTATACCCCCTCCAAAGCTGAGTCCTAAATAAAGATTGATGGGAAGGGAAAGCTTTTCTTTAGGGAAGTTTTTCATAATTAAGGCAAGACCTACCGGGAAAATTAAACCAGCACCAATACCTTCAATAAAGCGGGAAGCTACAATCATGTGAAAATTTGAGGATAGTCCTACAAAAAATGAACCTAAAATGAAAAAAGAAACTCCAATGAAGTACATTCTTTTGTAGCCAAATCTATCTCCCAGCCAGTTGCCGATAGGTACTGCGCTATTAACTCCTAGAAAATATAGAATGGTAACCCACTGCTGCACTGATCCTTCAATTCCTAGATCACCAATAATAGAGCTTTCAGCCACAGCTGATGTCACAGCAGAAATAATAGCCAAATTTGTGGCAATAATAACGTTAAAAAGGATTAGCCAGGCTTTCATCTTACTTTGATTTTTACTTCTGTTGACATACCCGGAAACAGGTAGAGTTGATCGCTGTTTTCTGGAATATTAATGTGGATCTTAACTGGAATCCTTTGGACAACTTTAGTGAAATTTCCCGTCGCATTTTCAGGGGGTATTAGAGCAAACTGAGAGGCGGCTGCAGTTTTTATGACAAAAACATTGCCATGGAATTCTTTTCCGGGGTAAGTATCGACATGGATTTTTACCTCACTTCCAATTTTTACATTTTCCATTTTTGTCTCTTCCATTCTTGCTGTTACCCAGATATTGTTTAAGTCATAAAGGGTAAATAGAGGTTGTCCTGGTTTTACAACATCACCAGACAATACCCATCTTTTAGCTATCATGCCATCTCTAGGTGCAAATACTTTTGTATGACAAAGTTTCTCCTTAATGACTTCTAGCTGCGCTATGCCATTTTCTAAGTTTGCTTGAGAGACTTGGAAATTTGCACTGGCAATTTTGTAGTCCTTTTCAATCACATCAAAATCTAAGAAGGAGATAATTTGTTTTTGGAATTCTTTTTTAGCAACTCGATAAATATCTCGTTGTTTTTCCATTTGGATGAGGTCTAACTTCACTTGCTTTTCTAAAAGTTCTACTTTTGTGAGCGCCTCTCTTTTTTGAGAAAGCAAAATGCTTTGATCTAATTCACAAATTAACTCGCCTTTTTTTACAAAGTCCCCCTCATCTACAAATAAATTAATAATCCTTGCTTCAATATCCGAACTTAATTGAACGGAATATGCTTCAATATAAGCATCATTTGTCCACACATATTCACGTGACAAATAATACCAAAGTGAAGCTGCCACGGTGACAAAAATAAAGAAAATGGAAAGTAGTATTACCCCTTTTTTTTGAAAAAAGGGGGTGGGTTTTTCTTTATTCATTAATAGCCAAAGCTGCTAAATGAAAAGCCAACATAAGTTAAGTATAGACCAACTAACAAGGCAACCCAACCAACCCATAAAAGACCTGTTTTTGATTGTGTTAGATTTTTAGCCCAAGCAATAGCATGTAAAGGGAAATAAACCCTTATAAATCCTTGAAACAGTAAAAGCCAGCCAAATAAAGTGATCAGCATACTCCAGTCACCTAGCCAATAGGGATGAGCTATTACTATCAGCAAACCTAAAATAAAACTGATAAATCCCGAAAAATTAATAAAGAATCCATTTGATAAAGCGTCTTTAAAAAGTTTTTTAAATCTTTCTTTGAAAATTAAAAGCGAAACACTTGCAAATACTAGGTAAAGTCCAATGACTTTAGCCAAATAAATAGACGATCCCATAACACCTCTCTCCTTGTTCTATATTTCTTTTCTTTATCAAAATTTAATTCTAAACGCATTAAAAAAAAAGTTTACTCAGGTTTTTTTGTTTTAAGTAAACCTTATTAATATTATTATTAACTCCTTATTAATTTTCTTAATTTTAAGAATGAGAAATATAATTTTTTATTTAATTTTATTAATTCCTTTAATTTCATTTGCGGACCATTTTACAGTTGATCAGCAAATGTTTTTCTCCGAATTGGACGAAAAATACAGTAAAAACGTGGAAGATAAAGAAATATGGGCTTTATATATTAGAACGTTTGGTAAGGAAAAAGTCATGGTTCGGTTTCCCAACATGCCAAAATTAAAATGTCTTATGCCAAAACATTTTTGCGTAAATGCAAAAAATGATGAGGTAATGTATCGATTTTTTGTAGAACCTCTTAAGGAAAAAGAGGGAGACAAAGTTTTGCAAGACAAACTTTCATCCATTAAAAATGAAAAAAATTTAAAAGTGGTTTCGGAAAAATTTTCAGTACAAAACGAAAATAAAATTCTCGACATAGAATACCAGGATAATTGGCTGGCTGGCAGGAGAGAAAAAACCCTTTTTCACATGAGGATTTTAAGCTCACAAAAGAACATATACACGCTTGTAACACAGCATCCAGAAAGCTCCAAAGAAGAGCATTTTTACTTCATAAATTCTTTCGAAATTATTTCTTAGTTGCAGAAAAAGAAAACCATTGGTTATTGTATCATCATCTTTTAAGGAACACAGCATCCTTCAAAGAGAAGACAGTAGCATAAGTCTACTGAATTGTTATCTTGACAGTAAGAAGAGAGTGCCGAGAAGAAAGTTTGTGTGGGTAATAACCCACGAATAAAGTTTAATTTTTTTACTGAGAATTTGATCCTGGTTCAGATTGAACGCTGACGGCGTGGA
>Ga0210057_1000479_pt1 | contig 66001 bp, 85 predicted proteins | sample CryGeyCG2114_010_2_FD_183968 | JGI IMG/M metagenome (GOLD analysis project Ga0210057, IMG submission 183968) | Groundwater microbial communities from aquifer - Crystal Geyser CG10_big_fil_rev_8/21/14_0.10 (SPAdes) (version 2) | ecosystem: Environmental > Aquatic > Deep subsurface > Groundwater ...
TCTAATGATTGTGTACTTTTCCTCTTTTCTCATGTCATCACCTCCTTACCTAGGAGATGATTTTCATTCGGTTTCTCTCATGATGCAATGAATCAGTTTCATTCGGATTATTGGTGATGCATATCGAGGAAAAGCCCGTTACAACGGCACAAACAGAAGCTCTTTCTTCTATTCGTGCACACTGGCTCCGCCCCTGCGTCACTACTCGAACCAGAAATTACCTAGAACACTATTATTCTAAAAGGTTATTTAAAATCTAGACAGCACAATTCCCATTATAACCACAGCTATTCCTGCCCTATGAGATTGTTCTGTTTCTGGGTGCTTTAGTTTTTTTGTCCATAATGCTAGTTTTTTCCTTTGTAACTATTAAGGAAATTATCTAAGTCATTCTTTTTAATTCTGTATTGTTTACCCGCCTTGACTGAGGGGAGTTTGTTGTCCTGTATCCAACGATAGACTGTTAAGTAGGCTACTTTTAACATTTTTGCCACTTCTTCTATGGTGTAGTATTGCTCGTCTGTCATATTAGTTATATTTATCATTATTTAACATCTGGTCTTGAATTGCAAGTAGCTCCCAAGAGGAGTGGTTTAATATAGGGCTTCATTAGTTTATTATACATTTTGCTTCGGGTTAAAAATAAGCCTACGGGGTTAGTCCCCCTTTGCCTTATAAGGGTTGATAAGCCTTTAAGGGAGTATTAAGTAACGGGTAAGGGGTAATCTAGCGGGTTTGGTTCTGTTTCCGTATCTCTTAAAAGAAAAAAACCTCCCTACTTAATAAGAGTTAATAATACTCTTACTTAATAGAGTATTTAATATACCCCCCTTTTAGCCCCAAAAAAGTGTCGGTTTGTGTCAATATAGCCCTAAAAACACCCCTAACATTAAGTTTTATTAAGTTTTTAACCAACTTTGTATAGCCTCAATTAGCCTCAATAAAAGTGTTGCTTTGTGTCAATATGGTGGTTTTACCCGTAGGTGGTTTTGTGGGTTTTTAATATCTCCCCAACACTTTTAACCCCTATATTGTTTTGTCTCAAGGGCTTACTTGCTTTTAACCGCTTCACTTCTTGCCAAAACTGGTAAGTGCTTGGGGTAGCTCCGTTGGCTGTCCTCTCGTATATCTCGCTAACCTCCTCAACCCCATAAGCTCTTCGGTTGTGTTGGTCTTGCTCCCCCGCCTATTTTTGCCTATTATTTTGGCTTTTACTGTTGGCTTGTAAATTGTTACCTTCCACTTATTACGCCAATCTGCAAGCCCCCTAACCTCAAACTTATAACTGCTAATCTCTCCTCTCTTTTTAGCGTTCTCAAGGTAGGTATAAAGCAACTGGTGGCAATAAGCCCGCCTCCTTAAAAGGTCTCTGCGTAGCTTTAACCAATCATTTACGATAGTGAAGGCTTTTACCGTGTAACCCCCCTTAAACTTTAACAAGTAATCCCTAAAGTTTTGCTCTGTCTCGTCTAAGCCTCCCTGTAAGTAAGCCAACGGGTAGGCTAAGTATCCTCTTTTGTTTTTTATCTCCTCTGTGGTAAGTTCTCCTTTTAACCACTTCTCGGTCAACCCTAACGCCTCTGGGGTCATTGTGTAGTGGTATCGTGCTTCTTTGCCTTCCCCCTTAATAAGATAGCTTGAAGTAAAAGCAAAGCCCCAATCTGTCCTCTCATCTCCTCCTCTCTGGTTGCTAAAATAGGGCATAACCGCCACTACATTTAAGAAGGTCTCCCGTATATCCTTAAAAGCCCTTCCTCCTATGCTTGGGTCACCTCCCCATAGTAAAAGATCTATTTTACTTTAAGGGGGTTGCACTTCCATTTAGAACTGGCGTAATAGCCTAACTACATAATTCAGCCATTCCCTTTAAACGCTGTTTTTTATATTTTAGATTAAGACAATCTCTACATCCTACTAAGCCTAAAGAAGGGGATAATAGAGACACAATCCTATGTTTTGAGCTTATTAAACAGCTGCCAGAAGATGGGAAAAGACGGGTTATCGTGGCGAGAGACGACATAGGTAGGATTGTAAAGGCGGATGTACCAGCGTTTTCTGCTTGTTGATACTCCAAGCGGATGGGAAAAATTTATCCTTAATAATTCCTGCTGAAGCTCAAATAGTCTCTTTTTGCGCCTTATATCAAGCTCTATCTGAGCTTGCTCAAATTGACTACCCGCACTATGAGTATTTTCTGCTTTTCTTAATATAGCTTCTAGTGCCTCATCACTTGCATTACTAATGATGGTCATATCTGCGATTCTAGCATGAAAGCATGCTGATAGATTATATAAAACTAACTAAAGCCTGTCGCTTGTACCATACTATACTACATTGCTACACTCTACTTACTGGAGCACCAGGTAGTTTGTTGAGCCTAAGATAACTAGTATCTTTTATATGACTTCTCAGAAACGGTAGGACCCTCTGGTAATAAGGGGTAATGGGTAACTATTAGTTAGGGACTCTTTTGCATGTATTTGAGTAGTGCAGTAGAATAAGCAAAGCCATGCAGACAATCTACTCAACAGCGCAAGTTTCCTATATTTTGCAGTTATCCAGAATCACGGTACGGCGCTATATTAAAGATGGAAAGTTGCGGGGGAGTAAGATTGGAAGAGGGTATAGGGTAAAGGAATCTGATTTAATAAAGCTTCTTAATAAGACTTGTATTAACTAGAGCTTACCTATTTGGTTGATAGCCACCACACAACACAATACAGCGAGTAGCATCGAGAGCTGCTTCTGATCTGCACATCTCATAACAGGATTCAAACTCGGTTTTACGTCTAGTATTGTAAAGATACGTTAATAGAATTGCGCCTAGAATTAGCACGATAAGTTTTAGATAGGTATTCATATTTTTTTCCATTTAAGGACAGGTTCCTAATCCACTGGATACTCCAATACAGCCCCGTATATCTTTTAAAGGATCAGTGGTAGGCGTAGGTAAAGGAATGTTGTATTTGTCAAGTTCATCTACGTGTTTATCTAGCTCTGTTTTGTAATTATCCATGTACTGATTTATACTTTGGTCTGAGTTTTGTACATAATTCTCAGCTTCCCGTCTCATCTTTGCTGCACTTTCATTAAATTCATCAATATATTTAGAGGTAATTTCTTCGGGTCGCGGATACTTAAGTTTTGCCGCTTCAACAAGAGAACGCGCTGAGTCACAATTTTCTTGATTATTCATCATATATATTTCACCATTAATGACGCAGGAAATGTTTTTTATAGAGAGAGGAGTTGAGTTTAGATTATTATCTGGTGGTGAGTTTTCGTCATAGTATTTGGACCAATAGCTTGATTGATCTTGCTTGCATTTATCCCTGGATGTGTATAGATACCACTTGCTATCAATTTCACACTCAAAAGAAATATTACATTCGCTTCTTTTTAATTGCTTGGTTCCTAGATAGGTAAAAGTGCAGTCAATTATTGGGTCTGGGTCTGTTGTGATATATGAGGTTTTTACTCCTTTTACTACGGGTTTTGGTGTAGATGATGGTAGTTTGTAAGATGTTGGTGTAGGTTGTTGAGTGGGAGTTGGGCTAATTGTTATTGATTGCTCATTCTTCTTACCGAATAATGGAATTTTAGAATATAGATAGTCGCCTCCGTCGGCTATATAAGAACCTCCAGTAATGGCAGAGATTATTATTACAGCAAAAATAACTATAGGCATACTAACTTATAGGATACATTATTATTCAGTCTTAAACAAGCACAAAATTGGGGCTATATTGGTTCTACAAAACCTTCACATATTATAAGCTTGTAAGGTAATGTGGCTTTGATGGCATATAGACTTACTTCTAAAACCTTAATCAAGTTGGGTAAGAATGTCCGTAGGATACGCAAAGATCAGAAAAAACAGCAAGAGGATGTTGCTTTTGTCGCAAATATTGAGCCAAGTTATTATGCCAAGATAGAGAGGGGAGAGGCTAACCCAAGTTTGGAGAAAATTTACTGTATTATACGTGCTCTAGACATTAACTCCTCTGATATTTTGCCATTCTAGCTTAATAGCTATGATAGAGTATTTTTGCGAGAACTTAATCCGTTAGTATATCCAGTAAGGTTTTAATTTCACTCAAACTCCTCCTGCAAATTTCTACTAAAATCTAATGCAAAAGTTCTGTATTGCTCTTCCATAATAGATGACATAAGCATTCCATTCTCAAACTCAAAAAGTGTCATTGCTTTATAAGTATTACTACTTGGTTCTACCTTGAATGAATTATCCTTATTTTTTGCAATTTCTTTTTCTGATTGCTTTGCTATATATGACGGATCATACATAGAGTGAAAATGTTTCAACCTGTTCTGTGTTTTTAGCTGTTTATTATTTATCATAGACAGTCGGTTAAAATTACTCTCCTATATATAGGAGAAATATTAACCTACTCACTTAGTAAGCTTCCATTCTCTGGAAACGGGCTTAATGAGCAGTACACTTTATTTTTATCTCCCCGTTGCTCATATAGCTTATCTGCATTGACCATCTCTTCAACAGCGGTCTTAAAAGTTGAATATCCACCCTCCACACCTGAACCCTTCAACCTATCATATAGCTCCTTCTTATACATTGGTATATTTGCTTGCTTAAGAATATCCTCTATTGAGGATTGAAACTCCCGCTTCTTGCTTTTAACAATATCCACCTCACCCGCGTACTCGAAACGAAACTCATTTTCATCGCTTATAATCTCAAGCTTAAATGGTTGTAATTCTTCACCCTGTCGAAGCTTAGTCTGAGTTACTGTAATCATATTGTCCTCCCTCTCAATAGCAATATGGCAATCAACCGCTGCTAATATATCTGAACTACCTCGCATATCATGAGATAGGTTAGATGATCGAAATACTCCTGGCTTGCGATTGTGATGGGTAAATACAGTAGTTATCCCTGCTTTGTTGAGTTTCTGTAGGTGAGTGAACATCTTAGCGACCTCCACAGCGTTGTTTTCATCCCTAGCAGTACTAACCCTCACAAAAGAGTCAAAGATAACTAACCCTACATCTTTTAGGCTACAAATCTTTAATAAATAATCAACCCCTTGTTTATTTAGCTTAAATCCTGTCTTAGATAGAATATAGATCGGAAGATCATATTCTTTGCTCATTTTCTCTACCCTCTCCTTGAGCCAGCGAGATCCCGTTTCCTCGTCAATAATAAGAACTCCTGTTTGCCTAGTTAAATACTTATCAAACAGATCTACTCCTTTAGCAAGTGATATTGCCAAATCCAACATTAAAAAAGTCTTATATGACGATGGGCTACCAGATAGAGCAATAATTCCTTCTGCTGGGATAAGTTTCTCAACTAACCACTTTGTCTCGGAAAACTCCATCGCCATCAATTCATCAAGTCTAAGAGGAATATTGATCTTTCCCTCTGACTCATTCCTATGTATACTAGTATCCGAAGCAGTAAGCTCCGTGGTTATTTCATTTTGCATATTTTAGTATCCTCTCTGATAAGTATTCTATCTGCTTGGCTATTGGTTCAAGCAACATCTTGTCGATATATTCTGCCTGCTCTGTGTCTCCATGATTAAGTGCATCGGCTCTTTGTAAGAATGCATCTGTATGCTGATTAATCTTTCTATCCTGCTCCCCAATTAACTGTAATATTTTTACCCAGTTCTTATTTTGCATATATGCGAGTCTTTAATTCGTGAATGTTTTCTATCAGAAGTCGAGGCTCGACCGTAAGGGTGCGCTCCCAGTAATTTGCTAATATCTGCTCCGCACTACCTTTAGGATCTGCAAATACGAAAGTAACAAACTTATTACTTCCTTTTTCTAGACGCTTAAGAGTAAGCCCAAGGGTCTTAAGTAGAACTGAATTATAGAAGTCTTTTGTGGAATACTCTTTATATTTACTTGTTTGTTGATTTTTCATATTGCATCCTATCTATTTCCATGTCTTTTTCTACTGTTTTTACTTCTTGATCACTAATACATTTTGTGAATCTACCATTTTGCTCATACTGTTTAATCAGCAACCTTACAAACCCTTCTGTAAATTGTGTTTCCATATAAAAGAATTAAACCAAAATAATTTGGTAGATAAACAGGGGTAAAACGGTTAGAAAAGGGGCTTATAAAGGATAGAAATATATATTCTATTTGGTAGATTTAGAAAACGTCCGTGAATTTTTATTTTCGAATATACCGTAGCCCCCCTCAGAAACAAAGACTAACTTATTTTTTAAGATCCTATTGCTTTGGATTTTTTTCTTTAGCTCAGTAAATCTGTTTTTTAATGTATTATGGATATCAATCACACTACCACGCTTTTTTTGCCGCTCATAAAATTGCATACTCTTTCTGTCTAGACCATATAATTCTTTCTTAGCAACAATTGAATTGATCCGTGTAAGAAGATATTTCAATGTTTGTAGTTGAACCTCACCGCTTATACTGATTTCTTCACCCATGTATACAAGTTTATTTCCTTTAATTTTAGGAGTTAAGTTACTGAATATATTTATAAACTGTTGAACATTTGGAAGAAAGAAAATAACTGTGTTGGTGCCATAATAGTCGGGTCCAAAATCAAGAACCCCAGCGTCATCATTTACGTACGCATACCTAGAAAAAACCTGGTCTTCATCTATCATTCCTAGCTTTCTTGCTTTATATGTTACATAATCCATGTCCAATTGGTTTTCTTTGTTAGAATATGAGGCTCCAACACACCAACCATAATTTCTTGCAACAATTACATTTTTCTTTTCTAGAAGTTCAATCACGCCATCATAGAGATAGCCAAATGCTGTAATTCCTACTCTTTCAACATTGAACACTTCCGATTTACCTGTTTTAGCTACACAAGCAATCCTATAGTTGTCTGTGGGATCAGAATAGCCATTAACTAGCCGACAAATATTTACTGCATCCTGTATAACCTTATTCATATTGCATTTTTCATCTTAATAAACTATACTTACTTATACACTATGATTAAACAAAAATCAATAGATTTTAAAGGAACTGTTCGAATTTCAGAAGCATCTAAGATGCTGGGTGTTACTCCAATGACCCTAAGACGCTGGGATGAAAAAGGAATACTCAAACCCATTCGCTTAGGAACAAGACTAGATAGACGATATAAAAAAGAGGATATAAGTCGGATACTTAGTAAACAGAAATATCAACGCATTGAACAGATAAAATTATTACTCAGATCAGACATACAAGTTATAGATCAGAGCTGTAACAAGGACGAAATTGGTTTTCACATAGATGGAGAAAAATACATTCGTTATCAAAGTGTAGATACTGACATTTCAAATAAGGAAATAGCTAGCACCATCAATAGGTCTGATAAGAAAAGCGTTTGAGAATGAAAAATGCAGTAATATATGCCCGAGTTAGCACAACTGAACAAGCAGAAAAGGGTAAGAGTATTGAAACTCAACTAAAAATTGCTAAAAAGTGGGCAAAGGATAACGACTATAAAGTGATCAGCCTCTATGTTGATGAAGGTAAATCAGCAACCAATCTAAACCGCCCAGCACTCCAAGACTTACTCACCAAATGCAGAGACGATAAATCCATCGATGCAGTATTAATTCAAGACACAGATAGACTTGCTAGAAACACACTAGATCATCTAACAATAAAAGCAATACTTAAAAAGGTTGATGTAGAAATAATTTCTATTAGCCAGCCCATGATCGATAGTAGTCCAGAAGGAAACCTAATCGATACTATCCTCGCATCTGTAAACGCCTTTCAATCACAAATAACTGGTAGAAAGACAAGCAAGGTACTAGAAGAAAAGGCAAAGCTTGGCTGGTACCCAGGAGGACTACCACCACTAGGTTACAAGAACGTAGAAAACCCAAAACCAACTTGCTCACTAGACAGAAAGATAATTACCATAGATGAACCAACTGCCTCATATATTAAACAAGTCTTTCAAGAATACTCCACTGGTAACCATAATATTACTAATTTAACCGAGTGGCTAAGGAACAAAGGAGTAAAATCTGTTACAGGGGTAACTCTGCATAAAAGCAGACTGGCAGATTATTTCCGAGAACCATTTTATATAGGTAAATTCCGCTGGGGTAAAAAGCTCTATCAAGGAAAACATAAGCCTTTAATCTCAGAAAGCCTATTTAAACTCGTTGGACAAGTACTCGATGCACATAATCAGAACGCCTCACGCACCCGCAAACACAACTTTTTACTGCGTGGCTTCTTATACTGCCCTGAATGTGATAACCGCCTCTGGGCTGAGTACCACAATAAACAAAATAAGCTGTACGGATTCTATTATTGCTATCACTGCCGACCTAGAGAGTATACAGATATGCTCAAACTCGAACAAGCAGTAGAAAAGCTATTTACTAAGATTGAGCTATCCAAGGAATACACCAAACACGTACTGGATACAGCAAAAAAGATGATGCTGGAACTGAGGACAAATGTTGATCGGGACCGCCAAGAGCTTGTTAAGCGAAAAAGTAAACTAACAAAAGCCATTCAAGAAACAGAAGATGCTCGCTTTATAAGTAAAACCTTAACAGAAGAAAGATTTAATAGTATCTACAACCGCTACCACAAAGAACTAAAAGAAGTTGATCAACAAATGCAAGGGTTAAGCTCTGATCAATCAGAAAAAGTTAAATCATTAGAAAAATTATTGGTCCTAGCAGAGAATATTGGCAAAACATATGAAAAAGCAGATCCACGACTTAAACGATCTTATTTAGGATTATTCTTTAAAAAGATCTATATAAAAGACAATAAAGTGCTTAAATACAAGCTATCTCCCCAACTTGAACCCCTAATTAAAGACGGTTCAGTTCGAGTAAGAACGAGCGGGCTCCGCGGGTAGGATTCGAACCTACAACCTTGAAATTAACAGTTTCCTGCTCTACCATTGAGCTACCGCGGAATACAATTGTTTCATAGTTTACCTAACTAATTATACAATAGGAATCTCTAGCCAAAAGTTAATGCAAATAGCTCTAAATTATTATCCTCAAACTTAAGACGCAAGACGTGTTCACCCGGCTGTGGTAGCTTAATCAATTCATATAGCTTATCTTTATCCACTTCTACTTCTTTAACTAGTTTACCATCCAAATATACTTTTACTTTACCTGAGATATCTTCTTTTGGCCTCATTACTAAAAACACATTCTTTGACTCAAATCTTAACTGAAATTCTCCCTTATCTGGCGAGGCATATTCAGGCATTACAAGCCAACTACCTATATATGAGAACTGATTCAACCGTAAATTCGAGGGAGCAGAATATTCTGACTGCTTATCTTTTACTATTCTTTCTGGTGACGCCAAAGCCTGAATCCTTGAGTACCCTAAATATAGCTCGGGTGTACGCGTCTCTACTGTATATTCTGGATTATCTATCTGGCTCTCATTAAGTGTCGCTCCAGTTTCTGCCAATAACTCCTGGATAATTTTTTCTGACTCATCATACTCTCCTTCACCAAAATGCGTACTTCTGACTTTACCATCTTTATCTATAAAATACTTTGCTGGCCAGTAGCGATTACTATATGCCTGCCATGTTGCATAATCATTATCCTGCACTACTGGGTACTCAATTCCAAAATCTAATATCGCCTTTTTCACATTTTCTGGATTTTTCTCAAACTCAAATTCAGGCGTATGCACCCCAATAATTACCAAGCCGTCATCTGCATATTTTTCGTGCCAGTCTTTTAGATATGGAAGAGTACGAATACAATTAATACAGGTATATGTCCAAAAATCTATCAATATCACTTTCCCTTTAAGCTCTGCAAGCGTTAATGGTTCTGAATTAAACCACTCCCCACCAGCAATTAGCTCGGGAGTAATTGGGGCTTGTGGGTCTACAATTTTCTGTAATAAGCTCTGACCATCTGGATCACTAATCTTATCTAATTCTTCCTGCACGGCTTTGTTATCTTCAAGCTGGGTTAATCCAGCTCCATATCCCGGAAACTTATCCAGTACATAACTTTGAAACTTACGATCAATATTAAAATAAATACCCAGCGCTGTAAGAATCATGATGATACCAAAAATCTTTTGAACTTTATCCAAATTCTTAGTTAATAATGGCACTTTCTCTATCATTCTTCTCCCGCCATAAGTTATCGCCAACAATGGAATAGATGTTCCCAGTGCATAGGCTAGTGTAATAAACAAGGCTGAACCGTTTACAGAACCAGTCAGAGCTAATGAAATAACAGAAGCTAATATTGGTCCCACGCAAGGTGTCCAGACCAACCCTAAACTTAATCCAAGAATCAATCCTCCTCTAAACCCAGTTGTTTGTTCGCTGTCGTGCTTAATAACTCCACTTAAGCCAGAAAATATTTTCTCCATCCAAACCTGTAAATGGGGAACTAACAAAGTAATTCCAAAACCAAAAATAATTACAACAGATAGTATTCGAAGAATATCAGCCGAAATACCAGTTAAACGAACCAAGGTAGTAAGGAATAGTGTAAAAAATGTGAAACTAATAATAAAACCCAAAACAACACCAATTGGTCTTCGTTTTCCTCCCTCAACAGAACCTGATAAGACTATTGGCAAAATAGGCAATATACAAGGAGAAAGAATTGTGACAACACCCGCAATAAAGGCAAAGAGTATTAAAAGAAGCATGGCTATATTATAGTTGCTAACTAGTACTATTGTACTGCATAATAATAGATGTAACCTAAGGAGGTGAAATAATTGAATAACAACATGTACAAACGTCTAATATCTTTCTTTCTTTACTGGATTAGTAATAGTTTTATATTTCTAGTCGCAGATATTAGCTTTCCAGATTTTTTTGAGTTAGGAAATGTATTATTAACTCCTTCCTACGCAGCCTTAACAGCTGGCTTTATCTTAGCAGTAGTTATTGCTCTAATTGAACCAATATTTAATACTCTTAATATTCATGTTAAACATCAGGGTAGTTGGGCACTGGTATACTGGATCATAAACAGCGAGGTTATCTGGGGCACGGCTAGATTTGCAGAATACATTGGGTTAGGAATATCTGCATACTGGGTAGCGGCAGTCGTTGCGGCAGCAGTTAATATCTTACAATGGGGAAGCTGGAACTTAGTTAATCGCACAAAGATCTAATAAGAAGATCAGAATTGCTCAATTGAGATGGCATAAGCGATTGATTCGTAGGCTTTGTCATCGCGGAACTTAACATACACAACCTGTGTTTCTGCAGTTGTTTCTATAGTAAACGTAGTGTTATACTCCAGCCAATCTGACACTTGATTATTATCTGTCCATATCACCATTTCTGTTACTTTCCCCACCTTACTTTTTGCATCTAACGCCAAAACAGCAGAATTCTGATTGACCTCCTCCAATTTAACCTCTCCAATAATAGCCGCTTCCTTATCTATTTTTGGTTGTTTAACAAAATTACTTTCTATCAAAGTCTGATTCTTTTGACGCTCAAAGACAAATCCAGAAAAATTTAACGCCTGCCCTTCATAGAAGTATTGATACACAAATAAGGCGACAAGCAATACCACCAACAAAAATAATATCTGTTTGGTGCTCATTATTGGATGTCCCATATCTATATTCTACCTCAAATTCCAATAACTTTTCACATGTATAATATCCATGGGTAAACCATGAAGCATATGATAAAACAGCTAGTTCTAGCATCTTCATCACCTCGCAGATTTGACCTGCTTAATAAGCTAGGTATTCCTTTCATTGTTGATATAGCTAATATAAATGAGTCTAACTATTTAGAAAATAACCCCCATAAGCTGGTTGAGAAACTATCCTTTGCAAAAGCAAAAAAAGTCGCAGCTAACTATGAGAATGCAGTTATTATTGGTGCAGATACTGTTGTCTATCTAGGTAGAAACATACTAGGTAAACCTAAAGACAAGAATGACGCAAGAGGCATGCTCGAACAACTTAGCGGAAAAAAACACTCTGTCATTACTGGGTATACTCTGCTGGATACAGCGTCAAACTATCAACACACAGAATCCATAGACTCTACTATATATTTTAAGAAACTAACAACCAAAATTATCACTAACTATATTAATACTGGGGAGCCCATGGACAAAGCTGGAGCATATACAATTCAAGGCAGAGGTGCTAGTTTAATTGAGCAATACGAAGGAAATCTAGAAGCTATAATCGGATTACCAGTAACCCAAATTGGTCAACTGCTTAAAACCATTTTATAACAATCTCGCCCTTTCCTAAGCAGCAATCCCAATTTTATATTGGGAAAAAAAGGGCGGACTGTATCACAAAGAAAACAAAAAGTTACTCTGTAGGTGCACTCATCCCGTCCCAATCATCTTTGCTTACAAACTTCGTAACTTTGCGGCCATCTCCTAGTTCACCACGTAGTGCGTAACGAACTTGAGTACCACCATTCTTAAGCTGTCGCTCATAGGTTGTTTTCTTTACCATGTTCTCTGGAACTTCAACCTTTTCACGATTTTTAACATCATAAAACATTACTGCCATATATTTTCCACCCCCTTTCATTAAGCTCATTTGAGCTCTTCGCCCAATCTTAGTCCATTTGAGCTCAAGTTGTCAAGGGAAGTTTAGAGAGAAGATTAACTATAGGTTGTCTCTACCCCATTTAAGAGCTTTTGTCATCCAAATTAACTCATTCCAAGCCTTGTTTGCTCGCTTTGCATAACTCTCCTTAAGTTCTGGATCTTCAATTTTTCCATCAGAATTAAATATATTCTGTACAGATGGAAACTGAATATCTCCAAACGTAGCAACCAAGCCTAGTTCACGAACTACAGGTATAAGATTTTCAATTCCTCGCACTCCACCCCAGGGACCAGCTGAAACTCCTGCAAATGATACGGGTTTATGTCTATAATTTTTCAACTCACTATCCAGCAAGCGTTTTAGTGTTCCAGGATAAGCATGATTGTACTCAGGAACTACCACAAAAAAGCCGTCTGCCTCTTTGGTAATCTTGCTGTATTTAGAGTCTTTATTTTCCTCATCTTTTCCGTCCCCTGGTAAATTGAAATTTGTAGGATCTACCAATTCAGATTTAACACCATCTATGGCATTGCCAATTTCAACAAGAAACTTAGCAACATTAAGTGATTGACGCCCAGGCCTCGTAGTTCCTTCGATAACTGGTAAATATAATTCTTCAGGCATGGCTCATATTATAGCACAGCGTTTTCAAGATTTAGCAACATTTTCTTAATTTTTAGTCCACCCGAATATCCACCTAATTTACCACTGCTTGTAACAACTTAGATCCAAAGGAACACTAAACTTTTTCCTTTTTCCTGAAAAGTATTCTTTCAACTCAGAAACCGCCTGCTCTTCAATTACCTTATTTCCATTTTCTTCATCCAATTTGGTATAACTTAGCTTTTGTAATCCTCTCTGGCTCGCAAACAAGTATATTTTCTCAAACGGCGATTCAAGCGTAGTCATATTATTTAACTAAATGGATTTGTTACTTTAAGTTCATCAATAAACATAAAGTCTTTATCATTTGCAGTGTAAATTTCCTCAATTCCATTTGACAAAGCAGTAGCAGCTAAATATACATCATAAACATGAGTACCACGTTTAATATATTTTTTGTATTTACTAAATAAAAATATAAAAGTTAACGATGTCTCTATATTCGGTAGTATAAATTTAAGACTACCTCCAAATTGATACTCTTTAATAATATTGATTGCCTCAATAGGTGTTAATGGAGTTTTAAATTTTCTCGGATTTGTAGTAACAGAGTAAAATTCCAGAAGGTTCTGCTGGGACACTACTGATTTAAGCTTGCCTGCAATGGAGTTTTCCCTAATTTCCTTTGCCTTTTCATAAAGCTCCGAAGATGAGTTGTGTGCATAGACTAGAATATTAGTATCAAGTAATATCATTTACTAGTCGTAATAATCGGCTCTACTAAGTTCACCAGTTTCTCCCATATCTTTATCATAAAGTAGATATTTACCGGTAGCATGTACAATGCTAGCATATCTTTGTCTCAGGGCATCTGTTACAACTTGGTACAGCGGAACATCACGCGTAGCTGCTTCAACTTTAGCTCTTTTTAGTAACTCATCTGGAATTCTAATTGTTGTCCTAGTCATGGTTAAATCATTATGACATCAAAGCATCAAGATGTCAAACACTAAAATAGTAACTATTCAGGAGCTACCAAAATGAGCGAAACAAGGCCAGGCTTTTCACATAGTGGATAGCCTTGCCTTTAGTTTAGCTACGAAGTTATCAGTAGATATAATCCAGACATAGATAACAAAAATCCTATTAGAAATTTAGGGTTAAATCCTTCTTTTAAGAACAAAACACCTATCAACACAGATACTAATACCGTACCAACTCTAACCAAGGGTACAGCTATAGAAAGCTCGGCACCCGACGAAAACATTTTAATAAAAAAGATAGAGGCAAATCCCACAAGTATCCCTGCAATTATGGCATAGACTACACCCTCTGTTTTAAAGTAGTTAATCTTTTCTCCATTAGTTGAGCTATACAATAGAAATAGGGCCACTACCATTGTAGCAACCAGATTTATTACAAAAGCTCCCAGTCCATCATGAATTTTCCCAGACGTTAGCTTAACAAACAAATCAAACGTGCCATAAAACAGTAGCGTTAATAGTGCCAAGTTAAGCCAAGTCATATTTCAATTATAACTTATCTACGTCTTAGCTCATCTATGAGCCTTGTGTATGTCCTAAGATTATGTAAAGAAGCCAAGCGCCACGCTAGAGAATCCCCAATTTTAAATAAGTGATATAGATAAGCTCGAGAATACTTCGTGCAAGCTAAGCAATCACAGGTTATATCTATAGGATTTATGTCATGTGCTAATTTAGCTTTAGAAAAATATAAATACTCATGATAAGTATCATTTGCTAAATCTTTAACTTTCGCTAAGTCTTTAGTTAATACATATAGTCGCTTATGCCGACCATCACGAGTTGGCAACACACAGTCAAAATAATTAAATCCAACACTACAAGCATGTACAATAGACTGTAGGTCTCCTACTCCTAGAGCAAATTTCTCAGATTCTTTTGGTAATAATCTTGAAGTTAATTCAACTTCTTCCCTACTTGGCCAACCCCCCAACCCAAACCCATCAAAGCCAATTTCTAATAACTCCTTAGCGCATCTTTCTCTAAGATCTGGATATTTACCCCCTTGCACTACACAAAACAACTTTGGAGTTTTTTTACCAAGGTATGTTCTTAGCTGTTTTTCAAACTCAACTTTGGACCTCTTAGCCCAGGATATAGTCTTTTCCACGCTCTCCTCTGTAGCATCTCTCGAGCCATCTGGTGGTGAAAAGTAGTCTAAGCATATTTTAATATCTGATCCAATCGCAAACTGCATCTGTATGCTTTTTTCTGGAGTAATCATAAATTTCTCATATTTACCTCTTACTTCATATTTAAACTGTACCCCATCTTCTGTAACTTTCCCCATGTCTGGATTCTTTAAGACTAATGAAAATAACTGAAAACCACCAGAGTCAGAGACGGTTAGATTTTCCCAATTCATTAGTTTTTTTACCCCACCTAACTTGGCTAAACTCTTTGCTCCAGGTTGAATAAGTAAATGAAAAGTGTTTACTACTAACCCTTCAATTCCCACACTCCTTAAATCTTGCGAATCCAAACTACGTACAATCCCCCGAGTAGCATCTGGCAAAAAAATTGGGAATTTAACTTTCATCTCTGCAATTTTAACAGAGCATAGGTGGTAAAATTGCTTTTCATGGATAATTTAAGAGCTGAAGTTAAACGTGTTACGTTTAGAGATGAGACAAGTGGATACAGCGTCATTAAAGTAATCCCCGAACAACAGATCCTTCGATCTGGCAACAGTAGTACGTTAGCCATCGTTGGAATACTCCCTGGATTAGAACAGGGAGATCACATAAAACTAAATGGAAAATGGGGGAGTCATAAAAAATTTGGCAAGCAATTTGAAGTAAACAGCTATCAAATACTTCTTCCCACTTCTACCAATGGCTTAGAGTTATATTTAGCATCTCACATCAAGGGAATTGGGCCAGCTACAGCCAAAAAAATAGTAGATAAATTTGGTCAATCTACCCCTCAAATAATTGAAACTCAACCAGACCGGCTCACAACAATTACGGGAATTACCAAGGTCAAAGCAGAAGAAATAGTCTTAGCATGGAAAAAGGATGTGGCTGTTCGCGAGCAACTTATACAATTTGCTGGTCTTAGAATTAGTCCAAAACTCTCTTTAAAAATTATTAATTATTATGGTGATAACGCCTACAAAACAATTAAAGCAAATCCATATAAACTTGCTAAAGATATCTGGGGAGTAGGTTTTAGTAAAGCCGATGTAATAGCTCTTGAAATAGGCTTTAAAAGCGATAGTTTCCATAGATTAGCAGCTAGCTTACAATACGCTCTGCTTAAATCTCTAGACCAAGGCCACCTATATCTTCCACATGACGAACTCATTGAACACGCTGTTGAACTAACAAATATTACTGGAGTTAAAATTGAGAAAGCCTTGCGCAGTCTTGTAAAAGATAATATTTTAGTTGACGATGATAAAGCTATCTATCTCAAGCTTTATTTTCATACCGAAGAACGGGTAGCAAAACTAGTTAAAGAACATCTAAAACAAGGGACCAGTGATAAACATTTACCAAAAAGTTTAAGCAAAATTATCTCTTCTATTGAAATCCAGCAAAAATATAAACTGAATAAAGACCAGCAAAATGCACTAACTACAACCCTAACTAACCCAATTTCTATACTCACTGGAGGTCCGGGAACTGGTAAATCAACAACATTAAATGCTTTGCGTCTAATACTAGAAAAACAGAATAAGAAAATAATCATGGCAGCACCCACGGGTCGAGCAGCTAAACGTATCACTGAAATTACAGGTTTTCCAGCTGAAACTATCCATAGAGCATTAAAGATAGATAAAAATGGCAAAGCTTTTTACAATTATGACAACCCCTTACCAGCAGACTTTTTAATCCTGGATGAAGCCTCGATGATAGACATCATGATAGCTTATAGAGTGATTGCCTCGTTGGGAAAAAACACCCACATACTCCTTGTGGGAGACAGCTCACAGCTACCTTCTATCCAAGCTGGAAACGTTCTTGCGGACCTAATATCATCGCGCGCCATCCCCGTCATACACTTAACAGAAATCTTCAGACAAGCTCAAACTAGTGCAATTATACGAAATGCGCACAAAATCAACTCCGGCTCATTCCCAGAGTTTCCTCATGATCCCACTGATTTTTATTTCTTTAGGTGTGAAGAGGCCGAGCCAGCCGCTAACTTAATCACCAATTTAGTCTCCCAGCGAATACCAGAAAAGTTCAGCGTTGACGCCATGCAAGATATTCAGGTGCTTGCTCCCATGCATAAAACAGCTTGTGGAGTTAGCGTTCTAAATGAAAAACTCCAGCTAGCTCTAAACCCCCACTCATCACAAACTGAAGAAATAAAATATGGACAACAAACTTATCGTGTAGGTGACCGCGTAATGCAAACTGCCAATAACTATGACAAAGAAGTTTTTAATGGAGAGATTGGCTTAATCATTTCTATTATGAATGTTGATGGAGAGAAAACCATGTCTATTAAATACGAAGACCATATTGTTCCATATACGATCGATCAACTCCACCAGATCGTACTTGCTTATGCAATTAGTATTCATAAAAGTCAAGGTAGTGAATATCCTGTAGTTGTAATTCCTATACTTACAGCCCACTATATTATGCTAGCCAGAAACCTTATCTACACTGCCATCACCCGAGCAAAACGCCTTGTAATCTTAGTGGGGTCTAAAAAAGCACTTGGCATCGCCATAGGCAATGACAAACCCACTCAGCGCTACACCAAACTCGCCCAAAGACTCCAAAAAACATAGCTCCCAATTAACAACCTATTAAAAACTGGGTTTTTAATAGAGCCAAAACAAGCCCCAATTTTTGTTTTAAAACCCGGTTTTAAAACACTAAATTCTCTCTAGTTTTTAGATGTATACTCACTGTAATGGAAACAGAGGAGCTTAGTCTAATCATTGCTGATACCAAGAATTTTTATCTTCCCACGAGTCAAAAAATATAGTATCATCTCTATATGCAGGAAGACAATATTCAAGAGCCAGAGAAAAAGACTAAAAAAGAGCGCAAAGAGGAAAAAAAGCTAGAAAAGCTTGAGGAAAAACAGAAAACCAAGGGTTCTAAGCTTATTAAAAAGCTAATCGTATTTACAATAATCATCGCTATAATTGGAGGACTGGGGTATCTCTATATAAACAGCAAAAATAAACCAGGCAAATATGACAATCTCGCCCAGTGTTTAACAGAGAATGGAACTAAAATGTTTGGTGCTTACTGGTGTCCACACTGTCTAAATCAAAAAAAAGAATTCGGGAATTCCTGGAAATACATTAAATATATCGAGTGTTCACTACCTGGTGGGCAAGCCCAAACTCAAGAGTGTAACGATGAAGGCATCGAGAGTTATCCTACCTGGGAATTTGCTGATAAAATCCGCTTGACCGGAGAAATACCTCTAGAGCAACTAGCAGAGAAATCCAACTGCGAATATACATTACCAAATAAATAAAGTGGTTGATTTTGTAAAAGAATTATTGTCTTTCTTTACGCTTCTTGGCGATGTTTTAATCGTAGCTTTAATAGCTTATCTGGTAGGCTTTAAATTTTTTAACTTCAAACTAAAACCGTTGCACAAGCTCTTACTCAAATACGGATTATTATTAGCTTTTTTAGTGGCTTTAGCCTCCACAACAGGAAGTCTTTTTTATTCTGAAATAGCAAAATATAACCCCTGCAAGCTTTGCTGGTATCAACGGATATTAATGTATCCATTAGTAATTATCTTAGGAATTGCGTTGGAAAAAAAGTACCACAAAGAAGTAATTCGCTATGCTACTGCATTGTCCGCAATTGGAGCTGTAATTGCTGGCTACCAATATTACCTGCAGAGATTTGGTGGGTCAAATACGCCCTGCGCAGCTGTGGGTTATTCCGAGGCTTGCTCTAAGATCTTTATGCTAGATTACGAATATATCACAATCCCCATGATGGCACTAACCGCCTTTGTTCTTATAATAATCTTCTTGTTTTTTGCCTATCTTGATCAGCCCAAGAAAGTGTAAAATCTTACCATGATGCAAAAACAGACTTTCTGGAAATTGGCCAGCGCACTTTTATTGTTGTGTTTAATTATCTTTGTAACCACCGCCAAGATAAATCTTACCACCGCTGATCTGGGTCGACACTTAATAAATGGAGAACTCTTGGTGAAACAACAGCAATTACTCACAACCAATCTTTACTCATATACAAACCCAGCTTATCCTGTCGTAACCCATCACTGGCTTGGGAGTCTTTTTTTGTATTCAATCTGGACACTGGGAAACTTTAATATTCTTTCTCTCTTTTATATTCTTGTAACCAGTACAACGTTTCTTTTTATATTTCTTACTGCCAAAAAAAACTCTAATATTTTCTGGGCCACAATTGCTACGACTATTTGTTTACCTTTAATCGCTTATCGCACAGAAATCCGACCTGAAATATTTAGTTATTTATTTTCGTCTATTTTCATCAATATCCTAAATAGATACCGAGGAGCCGCTCTTCCCAAGCACGCATTAATAATCCTGGGTTTAATTCAGCTTATCTGGGTCAATACGCATATACTTTTTTTTGTCGGACCCGGTCTTGTGGGTATTTATTTAGTTGATACATTTATCAAAAAGAGAAAGCTAACTAAGAATGTTAAGCGCTTGGCTTTGTCGCTAGCCTTAGTCACCAGTATGTTATTTGTAAATCCTTTTGGTATAAGAGGAGCGCTTATTCCCTTAACTATTTTTAATAATTTTGGATACCGTCTTTTAGAAAATCAGACCGTCTGGTTTATCGAAAAACTCATACATAATCCGCTATTTACTTATTACAAAATCGCATTTACTATCTTACTATTTAGCTTCATATTAAACATCGGTGGCAAGGATCGTAAATGGCTAAGAATAGATCACTTGCTCACGGGCATTATTGTCTCTGTCGCGGGTTGGTTTGCAATCAGAAATTTTGCTCTTTTTGGCTATTTTGCTATTCCCATTCTTTCCTATAATTTCCATTATCTCACCAATAGTTACCAGACCACTCTTCCTTCAAAAACTACAACTATCTTGACAATTTTTATTGGACTAATATTACTCTTAACAGTAAACAATAAATTAGCATTTATTTTTCCTAAAACTTTTTCCTTTGGGCTAGGTCTATACCAAGAGATAAATAGATCTGCCGATTTTTTTAAGAAAAACAAAATTAGTGGACCAGTATTTAATAACTACGATATTGGTGGATATCTAATTTATCATATCTATCCAGAAGAGAAAGTGTTTGTGGATAATCGCCCCGAGGCATATCCAGCTGATTTTTTTCAAAATATCTACATCCCCATGCAAGAAAATGAAAAGATCTGGAATAAGTACAGCAAAGAGTATAACTTTAATAGCATTTTCTTTATGATTACTGACGCTACGCCTTGGGGCCAAAATTTCTTAATTCAACGCGTAAAAGATCCAACTTGGATTCCAGTATACGCTGACCAATTCGCCATAATCTTCTTAAAAGACAATGACAAGAATAAAAAGACCATTGGTCAGCACCAACTGCCAAATGACTACTTCAACATTAGATAGTCCTAACCTTGAAGTAGCTCATCAATTACGGGTTTAATCTGCTCGTAAGGAACTGCGCCAGGAATAAGCCTGGTTTCTCCAGTTTTGGTATCCAGTAATATGTTTCCTGGTGTACCAGTTATTCCTGCTCCTTTCCCGCCTGCCATTTGATCTAATACGTTCTGTTTATGACGATCACTGTCTAAACACTCACGAAAATCATTTCCATCTATACCAATTTCTTGAGCAAGTGGAACAAGTTTATCAAGTGCAAAACCTGTCCCGTTTGTAGTTGTACGCTCAAAAATCTTGTCTATATACTTCCAAAAAGCATCGTTACCTCCAAGTTCAGCTGCACATTCTGAAGCCTCTGCTTCTTTCTGCGCATTTTGATGAAATTCTAATGGAAAATGGCGGTACGCCCAAGCCACTTGACCATCATAATCATCTACCACCTGCTGTGCGGTTTGATGAAATTGCTGACAAAATGGACACTCCAGATCAGAGTACTCAACTAATAAGATTCTCGCATTTCGATCCCCCTTAACATGGTCCTCATCTGTAAGCTCTGGTAAGTTATCCACGATTGTGGCATCTGGCTGAGATACATCTCCAGCAACATTTCCTGCTTCTGCAGCTTTAGCTACAGTTGAGGTTCCATTCTCCAGATACTGCACACGTGTATATAACGAACCTATTACAAACGCAGATACTGCAAGTAATCCAGCTAACGCTAAAGCAATTGTATTGTTTTTATTGATAATATTCACCCCCAGACTCACTCTATTATATACCATAAAATATGGTATAAATCATGTATGGAAAATACTAACGTCACTGTCATAAAAGCAACGGGTGAACCCGAACCATATTCAGAAACAAAAGTACGCAGTTCAATCAAAAGAGCAGGATTGCCAGATGAATTATCAAATCAAGTTATTGCCCACATCGAGAGCATCCTATATGAAAATATTCCTACAAAAGAAATATACAAACACATAATTGAGTTTCTAAATAAATCTACAATTCCTGCCGCTTCGGCTAAATACAGCTTAAAACATGCCGTCATGCAACTAGGTCCTTCCGGTTACCCTTTTGAAAAATTTATTTCTTTTGTATTAGATAAACAGGGATATAGTACTAAAACAAACCAAATCTTGCAGGGAAAATGCGTTCAACACGAAGTAGATGTAATCGCCAGTAAAAATGGCGAAAATTTTATGATCGAAGCCAAGTTTCACAACAAACCCGGTGCTCGCTCAGATTTAAAGGTGACTCTGTACACTTACGCTCGCTACAGCGACCTCATACATAATTCCGCCAATAGTAATCTATTTAACAAAGCATGGCTAATTACTAACACGAAAGTCACTTCGGAAGCAAAAGATTATGCCAACTGTATCGGAATGAAAATAATTTCCTGGAGCTATCCTGAAAAAGAAAATCTTCGTGAACTAATAGAAAAATCTAATCTGCATCCCATCACTGCCTTGTATTCATTATCTGCCATGCAAAAACAACATCTAATCAAAAATGATTTAGTTCTCTGTAATCACATAGTCGGTAAAAATATTGAGCAATTAATGGAACTTGGCTTGAATAAAGAAATCGCCAATAATGCACTAAAAGAAGCTCAAGATGTCTGTAGTTACTCTAAGTAGTCTCGAAGCTTCTTAGCACGCGTTGGATGACGCAGCTTACGAAGAGCTTTTGCCTCAATTTGACGAATACGCTCTCTAGTTACACTAAATTCACGCCCCACTTCTTCTAAAGTTCGCTGACGACCATCTTGTAAACCAAAACGCAATATTAATACTTTTTTCTCTCTATCAGACAAAGACCCCAGTACTTCATCCATATGTTCCTTTAGCAGCTTTCTTGACGCTTCCTCATATGGAGAAGGTGAGTTCTCGTCTTCAATAAAATCACCCAGTTGTGAATCTTCATCATCTCCTACGCGCATTTCTAAAGACGTTGGCTCTTGTGACACCTTAATAATTTGCCTCGCCTTATCTATGTCTATATCCATCTCCTTGGCAACTTCTTCTGGAGTTGGCTCTCTGCCTAAGTCTTGCATTAGCTGCCTACTTATCTTTACAAAACGATTAATAGTTTCAATCATATGAACTGGAATACGTATAGTTCGAGCTTGGTCTGCGATTGCACGTGTGATTGCTTGACGTATCCACCAAGTAGCGTAAGTTGAAAACTTATATCCCTTGCGCCAGTCATATTTTTCGACCGCCCTTATTAAGCCTTGATTACCTTCTTGAATCAGATCTAAGAAAGACAACCCTCTCCCAATGTATTTTTTGGCAATTGACACGACTAGTCGAAGATTAGAGTTGGTTAGCTTCTGTTTTGCAACTTGATCGCCATTTTCAATTCGTTTTGCCAGGTCAACTTCTTGATCAAAATCTAATAAAGGAATTCTACCGATTTCCTTTAAATACATTCGTACAGGATCACCCGACTCTTTACCAGATTTTTTTGTAAGATTTGCTAGTTCCCGCTCAAGTGGGGTTGCCGTGCGCTTAACAGGCACAACTCCTTCTGAAGATAGAGTCTCGAAAATATCAATACCAGCATCAATAAGCTTAGTATATAAAGAATCTACCTCATCAATATCTTTCTCTGGATGTGTGTAAATCTCCAATATCTGATCCTGCGTTACAAACCCCGACCGCTTGCCAGACTGAATGAGTTTTCTAATTTGTCTGTGGCGTATAGTACTTGAAGTCATTTTAAGGTTATATTATAACACCAAGCCACGCTGAGCGTGGCTTTATCCCGCTTAGCGGGAAGCTGGGTTTTTTAACGAGTTCGACCTGAAATAACAGCTTGAATCTCCTGAGTTATTGATGAAATTTGTTTGTTTAACTCTGCCAACTTTTTATCACTTACCTCTTGCCCTTTTACAAGGAAAATTAATTTCTCCCGTCTTTGCTTTAATACAATCATCTTTAGCTCAGTAACCGCTTGCTTAAGCTCACTAATTTTCTTGTCCGTAGCCACATCCCGCACGTATGCCCTATCGGCAACTATTATCAACTCGTTATTTAAAGCAGAGATAAACTTAGGAATATCTACCTTGCCATTTTGGATCCGATGTTTTAACTTAATAAGAATTTTTGTTACAGCAGATTCCGGCATGCTAGAAAGATCTAGCACCTGCTCAATATTTTCTATGGCTTTAACCTGATCATTCAACTGAAACACTAAGCTTAAAATAAGCTCCTCCAGTAGTTGCCATCTTGGTTCTCTCTTTAGCACTACATTATCAGTGGCGCGCTTATTACGACTAGCATTAAATTTATCGGTTCTTGCAAACTCTTTTTGAATCACACTTTGAGACAAAGACAGCAGCTCAGACAACTTACGTACGTAATGATCTTGCAATATTACATTGTCAGATCTCGCAAAAAAAGGCGCTAACTCTGCTACTATCGTCTGTTTTGCTCTAGCACTATCTGTTCCGTGTCGTTCTACTATGGTATCTAATATGAAGTCAAAATACACTTGGGGTTTCTCAGCTAGTTTCTTCCAGGAAACAACGTCATTTCGTATCAACTCATCTGGATCTTTTCCTCCTTTAAGAGCAATTACCCTAACATCAAAACCAAGTTCATCTGCAAGTAGAATTCCCCTGCGTACCGCATCAATTCCTGCTTTATCACTATCCATTGCAAAAATAATTTTAGATGTAAAACGCTTAAGCAGTTTTAATTGCTCCTGGGATAACCCCGACCCTTTAACCGCTACTATATTTGCCACGCCCGCTTGAAATGAAGAAATAACATCAAACTCTCCTTCCACCATGATAGCTGCGTCCTCTCTGGCAATTGCCTGCTTGGTTAAGTAAATATTAAATAGATTTTGCCGCTTATGATATACAGGTGTTTCTGGAGTATTAATATATTTTGCTCCGCCATCCCCGCTTATTTCTCTACCTGAAAAACCCAAAATATTACCCCGCACATCTTGTAAAGGAAACACAATTCTTCCCCGAAAGCGATCATAAAATCCGATCTCTCTGTCTGAGTGAATAATTAGACCCGCTGTTTCTAGCAGTTTGTCTTCATACCCTTTTTTGCGCAAATATCGCAGTAGTCCTTCCCACGAGTCAGGCGCGTATCCCAATTTAAATGATTTAATTGTCTTTTCCTTAACCCCACGTTTTTTAAGATAGATAAGTGCCTCGCTCCCAATCTTATGCTCAGTCAACAAATAATGATAATATTCACTCGCCATGTGATTTACTGCATAAATTTGATCTTTAATGCGAGTCTTTTCATTACCAAGTCCTGTTTGGTCTAGTTTCACACCAGCTTCTTCGGCCAATACGCGAAGCGCTTCAATAAATTCTAATCCTTCATATTTTTGTACAAATGAAAGTACATCTCCTCCTTCGTTACACGCACCAAAACAGTACCAAATCTGCCGATCTGGATTAACATAAAAAGAAGGTGTCTTTTCGGAATGGAATGGACACGGAGCCTTGAAATTTCGTCCAGACTTTTTTAATGGCACTCGCGCATTAATATACTCAACTATGTCTATCTTTTCTTTTACTTGTTCAACTTGATCCACTTATGTATTCCCCTACTCATTATATACCCCAAGTCCAGGATCTTTCTAAAGCAAATAAGTTAACCTTTATAAGGTCTGGGGATTTTTTTATACAATGCGTTGAAAATATCTCCCCTAGTAATAATGCCTACTATTTTATTGCCTGTTCCTTGTTCTATTACCGGTAATTGATGAATTTTCCGTAAAATCATTTTGGATAGTGCTTTCATAATGGGTTGTTCTGGATAAGTAAGATAAATATTGCGATTCATAACATCCTTAGCTTTTAGCTTAGTTATTTCACCAATATTCTCCTCCATGTCTTCAAATTTACTAGCATGTACAAAATCAGTTATATAGTCTTCATAAGACGGATATAATTTAGAAAGAAGATCTTGTTCTGAAACAACTCCGACTAACTTACCTCTGGTAACTACGGGAAGCCCATTGATTTTTTTCTTAAAGATTATTTTCCAAAGCTCACGAAAAGAAGTAGAAGGATTAACCGAAACTACCTTTTTATTCATCAACTGTCTAACTTTCATAAGTCCCTAGGATTATATGACTATTTATGCCAGACATGCAACTTCCAGCGGTGACATTGTGACCTTTGCGGAGAGGATGCACTTTGTTTCGAGCACTTCCTACCCTGGATTCATAAATTAATGCTTGCCTATCCAGAACAAAAAGACAATAAAGATGATCCTTTATCTTCAAAACACAATGGATACTCCAAAGGTTATTATAAGAAAAAAGTTAACTAGTTTAAAGATAGAGATATGTTTTTTCAAAAGAAGAGCGACTTTAAGTCAAATTTATTCACCCAAAAGGATTTTTACAGACAATTTATGCATGACTTAAATAACTGCAAAAATGAAGTGATTATAGAAAGTCCTTATATAACTTCTTCGAGGATAGAAACGCTTTATCCAATATTCAGTAGACTGATTAATCAATCTTAAAAGGGTAGTATTGTTGAAGATTTAACCCCTAATGTTTTAATGATGAACTGTAGTTTTTCATAAGACCAACTTCTTTTCTGGTTTTTGGATTATCCATATATATATCGATAGTATAGCAAACTTCCAGTAACTCAATCAAACTATGGGGTTTTGCGATATAATACAAGCATGCAATCAAAAAAAATCTAATGGTATTTCTCTTCCTGAAGGCAGACTGTGGGAAGAAATAGAGTCACTTAACTGACGATGTTAGAAAATAGAGATCCGGAAAATGCTACAAAAGAGCATGCAGAGAAGGTTGTTGATTTGATGAAAGAATTGGCAAAAAGAGTATTGGAAAAAAAGATCAGTAAAAACTGAAGAAAAAAGAAATACAAGATAAATTGATGAATCTATTATTCAGCAACCAAATATTTTATGAACAAAAAACTCTGGTACATTCAGCAACTTGACTTATTTAAAGGATTTGCGAAGGAGAAGCTTGATAATATTGAGTCACTTTTTGCGATGAAAGAGTATTGTAAAAGAGAAGTAATTTTTGAGCCAGGAGACAAAGATAAAGTGTTTATTGTTAAAACCGGGCAGGTAGAACTGTATCAATTAACTCAAACTGGCAAGAAGACAATTATTGAACGGCTACTGCCCGGGAGCTTTTTTGGTGATTTGGGTACAGAAGGAGAATCAGAATTGTTCGTTGAAGCTACAACTGACTCATATGTATGTTCACTTCATAAAGACAGGTTTTTTACATTAGTGAGCCAGTACCCGGAACTGTCAGAGAAACTCATGAAGCAGTTATTCAATAGACTTGTACACGTTGAAAAACGCATGTCATCGGTTGCTGCAGATAGTGCGTTCCAGCGATTAATCAAACTTTTTCTCAACCTTGGGAAAAAAAGCAAAGAAGATTATATGGAAATTTCTGATAAATTTACTCATGAAGAACTTGCTCAAATGCTTGGTATTAGCCGCCAAACCGTGACTACGATCATCAATCAACTTGAGAAAAAAGGATTAATAAAACGTAAGGGAAAGTCGATTCAATTCAGTTCTACTCAACTGAAGCAGTTTACTTCATAATTGTCTACTTTGTCCGACACGCGACAGATTTTTCAAGAATCGTTTCATATCATTGAAACAATGAAAGGTATAACTGTTTGTTGCGATGGAGATGACTCTTTTATTGAGGAACTTTTGTTTTTAGCCTCTAAGAAGAAAAAACAGATTAAAAAAAAGAGAGCAAAACCTCTTGTAAAAAAATTATTTAATAGCATAGTGAACTCATCCAAGATGGAAAGAAGGTGAATCTATGGGAAATAAAAAAATACTTATTTCTATTTTTTGGAGCAATGATTATTGCTATAATCGGATTTACTTTCTTAAAGGGAAGTAGTAACCAATCATCGCAACAAAATATTCAGAATACTGAAGTATCGGAATCATCTGTCAAAGTTCAGAGTGTTCAGACGAATTTTGGCAAAATTCCTTCTGACGTTACCATTCTGAAAACTGATTACGATACAGCGACTGATCTAAAAGCAAAATACAACATTACTATGCAAGATTCTTTTGTCCAGGTAGACAATGAAGGCAATGAAATTTCAAAATGGAATAGTGGTGGTGAAGGAATTAAAATTTTGCTCGTGGTCAGTTTCACGATTGCTTCTCTATTGCTGGCAACCCTCGTACGGGTTTTAGGAATTCCTGCTGATACAGTACGCTTGTTCGCGGTTGGGCTGCTGGTATTTTTTGGCCTGAGTATGGTATTCCCCAGTATTTGGGAAAAAACTCAGGGCTGGATTGAGCGGTACTGGCATTTTCAACCATCTCAAAACAAAAACAGCGGGTTTGGCGGTGGGTTTATTACCGGAGTGGGCTTGGGAATTGTCTGGACTCCGTGTATTGGACCAGGGCAGACCGAGCTCTGCAAGCCTGGACACTCAACAATTTGCCGAAATCTTGGACTCAAATTACAACCACTTTTGAAAACAGCGTTAATGTCGATTCACAACTAGAAAAACTGAAGGGAAATAATCAGGTGACAAAAGCCCTTCGACAAAGTTCAGGACAAGCTAATCCAGGAGAGACCGTTATCAGGTGTGAATGACCAAGCAAATGAAACACCCATTACTATTACTTTCTGCCCGCTTTGCGGCTCAGCTTTGGCTTTTGAACGAACAGTAGACGAGGTAATAACGGAGTTTGGCGTTTCTGGCAAGCTTCACAATAGCGATCTGGTGATATATGACCGCTATGAAGGTAATCTCTGACAACAAATTACCGGAGAAGCAATTGTCGGCCCAGCCGCCAGACGCAACGAAACACTAGTGAAAGTTCCGATTACTACTGTCGAATGGAGTCAATGGAAGACTGAGTATCCTGAGACAGAAGTGCTTTCCAGAGATACAGGGTTCTCCAGAAATTATGGTCAAATTAAAGTTACAAATATAGAAACTGGAGAAGAAATTATACCCATCCGCCTCTTCTGGTTTGCCTGGGCTGCATTCCATCCTAATACAGAATCGTACGTGAAATAGATCGTTACAACGGCCTTTCCTTTATTTTAATTAGAAAAAAAGATATTAGTAACACACTGATTGTTGTTGCAGTTATTGCTTGCCTCGACCAGTAATCAACTTCGTTGATAATGCCTATAAGATGAAAAAAATGAATAAATTCATCTGCAAATAAACCTAATCCAATTGGTCTCAAATATGTTGAGACTTTTCCATGAAAAAAGAGTGATACGAATACAAATAAGATTCCAAGATACATATGATGCCAAAGGTCTTGCTTTTGGGAAAACATGAATGACATATCCCAAAAAAAGAACAATGCTATTCTTGTAAAGAATATAGTGATAATAAAAATGTATAGTGAGAAATATTTGCTTATACGATCAGTCATACGTTTATTGTAATAGATTCCAGCTTGTTTTGTCGTGCCACGGACATATTTTAGCATGCGAATAATCTATAATTCATTTTATGAAAATAAAACTGTATGGAGCAACATGGTGTCAAGATTGCCGAAGATCAAAACAATATCTCGATGATAAAGGAATAGATTATGAATATATTAATTTGGAGAATAGCCCGGACGCAGTGAATGAAGTGCTTAACATCAACAATGGGATGCAATCCATACCTACTATACTTTTCCCAAACGGCATAGTCCTCGTAGAACCATCAAATGAAGAGTTGCAGAAAGCCATAGATGCCAATAAAGATTTTATTATCTTTCGTAAAACAAAAAATTAATTTCTTTTTTTTGATTTTATATACAAACTTATTCCTATAGAAACTGCGGCAAGAAGAATTCCTAATCCAAGAAATCTGGGATCTATCCTAATATTTTCGAAATTTTCTATATTTTTAACACTTGCTCCAATACTTACAATTGCGACTGATCCGGGCAAAGATCCTATTGCTGTTGCGGCTATGAATTTCCAGAAAGGAATTCTCAGTGCTCCGGAAATATAACTCAATAAATCGTATGGGAACCCTGCCAACCGAAAAATAAGTATCCCTTCAAATGCATTTTTCCGAATGGAGCCATGTATATGGGATTCTTTTGCTCTATCTTTGGATTCACTAGAGAAAATTGTTTTACCTAAAAAATACGCGACTGTACTCGATAGATTGCTTGCAATGACAGTTAGAAATAATCCTTTCCAAAATCCGTAAAGCGAGCCTGCCAGGAGTGTTAAAACGGTTGCTGAAAATGATATCGTAGCCCGCAAACTATATATAAGAATAAAGTATATGGCTCCCGCTTTCGATGTAAATAATTGCGCTAGATTTCGTGCAAGGAGTGTAAGATTGTAGTCCAATGATTGTAAGTATTGTAATAAAAATACTGCAATAATGACCCACAATATGATTGCGATTATACGCATACTATGAAATTTTAAGAACGTATATATATTATGTTTTAGTGAATTTTTAAACTCGTTGAGAAAATGCACATACAAATTGTTAAAGCTATTAAAATATGTTGGATATGGTGTCATGAAATTTGATAAACCAAATATAGATACCTTCTTTTGTATTGCCAATGTGAAGAAATTAATAATATGTTCTGAAAAATTGCCGACAATACTTGCACCAACAATTCTTCCGGTCAACATATGGATAAAAATTATTCCGAATAACTTTGATTGTTCCTCGATTTTTGCTCTATCTGATGTGGAAAAATCTATCTCGAATCCTTTAATGAATGTTTCTTCCTGATTCAGACCTACACTTGCGATTGGTGGATCACTAAAGGTAACCGCCGGAAGTATCGCCCGCTTTCTTTGCACCCAGGGAAGGAGTATTTTAGATACAACGAATCTCCCATGATTATTAGCAAGATGAGTAAATTTTGCTTCAGGAGTTACATCACCGATTGCAAAAATATGATGTTTTGACGTTTGCAAATTATTATTCGTTCTTATTCCATCCGAGTCGTACACTATACCTGCATGTTCAAGTTTCAGAGTCTTAACATTAGGGTTTCTTCCAAGCGCAACAAGGTAATATTCACTTCCTGGAATAGATACTATTTTTTCGTTTTGCTTATTAAATAGATCAAATGATTGTGAATGGTTGTTATATAAAAAACTTTTTATATCTTCGTAGATATCGACAGCTAATTCCTGTAAAGATAATGTAACGATGTCTGTAGTCCTTCGCGGCTGGTTAGAGAGAAGTGCAGAACGTACTATCATTCGGACTTTTGTATCCATTTTTGCAAATGCCGTTGCCATTTCTACGCCGATTGGACCTCCTCCAATTATAGTCAATGTTTTTGGAATTCGTTCTAAATCAAACACGGACTCATTCGTTAGAATCCGCTCTGATGGAATTCCGGCAATGGGAATAATATTAGGGGAACTGCCGGTTGAAATAATTGCGTGCTTAAATCTAATTATTTGTTTTTTCCCAAATGTCTGTGTTAATTCTAATTTGTGGTCTGATATAAAACATGCTGTTCCAAGAACATAAGGGATATTATTGCTATGTAAAATGTTTATATCTTCATGCTCAATCTCATGAATTGTATTCCTAATTTTAATAAATATATTTTCTTTAGATATTTCAGAAGTACTATTTTTGGATGAATGATATGTATGAGCCAAATGAAGAAAACGTTTGCTTGGAATACAGCCTGTATGAGTACAATCTCCTCCAATATCTTCGGAGACAACAAAGACATTCTTACTAAGTTTTGCCAATCCGACCGCAACTGTCAGACCACCGGAGCCTGCTCCAATTACAACATAATCATACGATTTTACTGGCGTCATTGTAGCTTAATTGAATTAAATAACATACTATTAAAAGAGTATACTTATTTAATTCATTAAATACTATCGTCGAGCCGACAATAATAATTTTTTCTTATTATCATCAGTATGTCGCCCAGTTGACGGAATATTTATATACAACTTCATATAATATTATTATGAAAAAACTTATCGAACTTTGAAAGACTAATTGTGAACATTGTGAAGCAGTAAAACCTGTTGTTGAGGAACTTGAAAAAGAAGGGTATATATTCGAAAAGCAAAATATTGAAGAGCAAGAAGGCTTCACACTCATGCATGATTATATAAAAGAGATTGATAAAAATAATGAAATACAAGGATATGAGACAGGCTATATCTACACTCCAACGTTTATCAATTCTGAAACGCGAAGAGTTATTGCATTCAGTGATCGTGAGCTAAAGAAAGATGAGCTCATAAAACTTGCTCAGGGAGGTGATCTGAAATGATGAGACATGGAAAACATTGTAACTGCATGAGGTGTTCAATGGGAAAAACTGTTGGCATGATAGAAAAATGTACAGATCAGCATTGTACGGATCCAAATCATACAAAAAAAGAAAAGGCACAAGAAGAAATGAACCTAAAAAGGGAAGATAAATAATATAAATTAAAAATTGGTTTACAATGGAATAGTAAGCAAAAATTATTTAACTTAAGAAAGGAGGTGGAATAATATGGATAGCAATCAAATGACATGCCCTGTGTGTGGAGCGCATTTTAATTCTCAAGAAGAAATGGATTCACACGCAAAACAAATGCATGGTAATCAAGGTAGTCAGCAAGAACATGCGATAACGTGTTCTAAGTGTGGATTCAATGCAAGCTCAACAAGTGAAATAGAAAAGCATAACAGCGAGATGACAAGTGACCCGAAGCACAGCATGACCGGTCAAATGTAATGAAGTCATAAGTGATAAAAATTTATAAGAGCTATGAAGAAGTTTGATGTTTTAGTGGTCGGTTCTGGTGCCGGTCTTGAAGTAGCTTCCTATGCTGCTCAAAACGGCATGTCGGTTGCATTGGTCGAAGAGGGCAGCTTAGGTGGAACATGCTTAAATAGAGGATGTATTCCGTCTAAAATGCTTATTCATTCAGCGGATGTGGCCGAAACTATTAAAAACAGTGAGAAGTTTGGAATCAAAAGCAATATAGAAAATATTGATTTTGCATCAATTATTAAAAGAGTATCTGAAGTTGTAGATACAGATTCAAGTGGAATTGAACAAGCAGTAAGAAAAAGTGGTAATCCTGTCCTTTATAAAGTCAGGGGTAAGTTCATTGCTCCTAAACGAATGCAAGTTGGTAAGGAACAAATTGAGGCAGAAAAAGTCTTTATTGTGGGAGGAACAAGACCAACGATTCCGCCGATTCTAGGTTTAGAAACTACACCATATCTTGATAGCACAAAAGCTCTAGGACTAGAGAAACAGCCAGAACATTTAATAGTTATAGGTGGTGGGTATATTGCGGCAGAGCTTGCTCATTTTTATGGAGCCTTAGGAACTAGAGTTACAATTTTAGTCAGGGGTAATCTCATGTTAAGTAACGAGGATGAAGAAATAGCGGAATGGTTCACAAAGGAATTTTCTAAAAAATATGAACTCCTATTTAACACGCAGGCAGAATCAGTTTCCTACCAAAACAACAAGTTTACAATTACCCTAAAAGACAGTGAGAAAAAACTGGAGAGTGATCAATTGCTTGTTGTTACCGGTAGAGTCCCGAATACTGACATCTTAGATGTTAAGACAACAGGAGTTGAAGTAGATGACAAAGGATATATTAAGGTTAATAAATATCTTGAGACTAATGTTAAGAGTATTTGGGCGTTTGGAGATATTCTTGGTATTTTACCATTTCGACATACGGCAAACGACCAAGTAGGATTCTCCCTTAGAAATGCATTTACGGATAAAAAGGTGCCCTTTGACCCTTTTGCTATTGGTCATGCGGTTTTTTCTTCTCCACAAGTTGCAGGCGTGGGGAAAACAGAACAACAGCTAAAAAAAGAAGGCATCCCGTATAAAATCGGCAGAGCTGAACTGAAAGATACCGGCATGGGTGGAGCTTTACAGGAGAATGGGTTAGTCAAAGTATTAGCAGATGATACTGGTCAAAAAATTTTAGGGGTTCATATTATCGGACATCAAGCTTCAATACTCATTCACGAGGCTATTGTAGCTATGAAGGCAACCGGGAATGTAAGTGCGATTACAAATGCCGTCTATATTCATCCGGCACTACCTGAATGGTTACAACGGGCATTTTTTGCTATTGAATGATTTAAAAATTACACAATGCAAACAACTGATTTTAACAGGAATAACTTAGATAAGGCCAATTCTCCTTACCTAAGACAGCATCAGGATAATCCTATTCAATGGCAGGAATGGAAAAAGGAAGTTCTGGATTATGCCCATAAAGAAAAGAGACCTATCTTTGTTTCTGTGGGTTATGCGACTTGCCACTGGTGTCATGTCATGGCAAAAGAGTCCTTTTCTGACCCAGAAGTGGCTGATTTTTTAAATAAATACTTTGTCTCGATTAAAGTTGATCGGGAACAACGCCCGGATATAGATCAGTATTTTATGAGTTTTCTGACCGAAACTCAAGGAAGTGGGGGTTGGCCGATGAATGTAGTATTAACGCCCGATCAAAAACCTTTTTTTGCCGGAACGTTCTTTCCATTAGACCCCACCTTTGGTCGACCGGGTTTTAAACAGGTACTTGAAAAAGTGTATGATTGGTATACAAAAAACTCTCAAGATGTAAAACCTTATATTCCCGGCGGGGAATTTGATACGGAGACTGAAGTGGAAAGTGAGAGTGTATTACTCAATTCAATTAAAAATAGGTTTGATAACGAATATGGCGGATGGGGTAACAGTGCAAAATTTCCTCCTTACAACACCTTGTTATTTTTACTAAACTACTTTTCTGAACATCCTTCAAAAGATATTAAGAATATGATTACTTTAACTTTAAATCAGATGGCTAAAGGAGGCTTGCATGATCATCTTCAGGGAGGATTTTTTAGATATAGCGTTGACAGACAATGGAGAATCCCTCACTTTGAGAAGATGCTTTATGACCAGGCCATGTTATTATGGGTTTATTCCTTGGGTTTTAAGATTTTTGGGGAAAACGTATACAAAAAGGTCGCACAGGGAATAGTTGCCAGTTTAGATACTGTTTTTGCAAGTAATGGTTTATATTATTCTGCAACCGATGCAGATACTAAACACGCTGAAGGAGCAACCTATCTTTGGAGCCAAGATGAACTTAAGGAGATTTTATCTGAAACAGAGTGGCAGGATTTCAGAGAGATATATGATCTATCGCAGGAGAATGAATTAGAAGGAAAGCTGCATTTAGTTAAAAAAACTAACAAATTCCTACCAAGCATAGAACGGAAACTCCTGGAAATAAGAAATAAGAAGGTTCAACCTGATAAAGACCGGAAAATTATTACCAGCTGGAATGCCCTTTTAGGAATTGCTTTTTTAATTGCCGGCAGATACCTTAAAAATGATTCTTATAAAAAGCGGGGGTTATACTTATACCAACAATTGATAACGGCTCATTGGAATGACGAAATACTTGCCCACAGTTCTTTTGAAGATCATTTACAAAAACAACCCTTTCTAGAAGATTACGCCACAACTTTACTGCTTTCGACCTACGTATATGAGGAGGATTTTACTAATTTGGAACTAGTTAAAAAATTGCGTTCTAAGTTAATAGAGTATTCCAAAGAAGAAAAATGGATGGAAAGTATTACAGACGGGGATTTTCAACCGGTAGAAGCATCTTTTTTTGATAATCCCACCCCATCCAGTATTTCCATAGCAGAGGAAGCCTTAAGAAGATCAAGTTTAATTTTGGGAGAAGTTGATGAAAGGAATTTGAAATATAAAATACCTTTATCCAGTGACTTTTATAACCTGGTGGTTTATTATAAATTGGGAAATTTCCATGAGGTTCATTCTCAAGAGAGTTTAGATTGCTCGAGTTTGCCCGTTAACAGCATTCAACTTAAAGGGCAGGAGTATCAGGATTGCTACAAGATGGAGTGCCGACGATTTGAGAATAAAAAATCGTTGCTTGACGAATTAAACAAAAGGTCATTTTTTGCAATTAAATAAATTATGTACGACGACAATAAATTATTACGTTAAGAATATACCAAATGCGGATTCTAAGGTAATTATTAAGACCACTGGCGGAGATGAACAAATCTATCTTAAAGCCGGGCAAGTCTCCATGCTATAGCAAATTCTGATACTGTCCCTGTTCCATCGTTGAATATGATATATGTGTCTGCCAGCTCAAGTAATTTTTTCGTCCTCATTATATAATTGGCTTCCTCGTAAGACTTATCTGCAAAGTTTGTTGCTACTTCACTTTTTCCCTCCCTCAAAAAGAGTCGCAAGCTCAGGTTTATAACATACAACAGTTGTTTTACCATTCGCCTTTTTTGCTCCAAGAGTTGCAGCAAGCATCACTCCCGGCTCACCACCATTAACTATTCATCTTCCCGACTGCACAATTTCCATCGCAGTGTCATAGGCGCCATCAAAATGTGGATCGCCCTTTTTACCACATGAGCAACCAAAAAACGCTATCCGTTTTATTTCCCTAATATTTTTATAAGGTAACCAATAATGAGTAACACGATTCCTACAATGCCAATAAATTGTTCACGTTTCATTTCATTATAAACGCGATTATTTATTTTATGCTCCTTCCATACCCGTCTATGAACCATAATCGCAGTGATGCCAATTATTATCTCTCCAGCGACTTGTAATGTCTCACTGATGAATTCCATAGTTAAGATATTTTTATAATTTCTTCGTGTTCAAATATATTCTGGATATGAATGTTAAGCTTCTCATAAACTGCTTCGGGCACAGATAGATCGGCTACATATAATTCTCCTACATAATCCCTTGCTTTGTCTGTCAGTAAGCCGACCTTTGGAAGAGCAAGAGTGAGGGTTGTTGTTGCCCGCATAGTAGAATCAGAAGCTTCTCCGGTATCGCCATTCAGCCCTGAGGGAATATCAACTGCGAGTACTGGTTTATCTGCATTATTGGCGGATCGAATAAGTGATGCTAGAGGTTCTTTTGGATTTTCCTGGATGTTATATCCTAAAAGAGCATCGATAATAAGATCGGCTCTTGTTAGCATAGAATCTAAAGCACTATTGGAAGGCTCATAGATAGGCGCTTCGATGTTTTTAAGCACGGTGTATTGCACTCGCGCATCTGTCCGTAGCTCCGAAGAAGTTGTTGATAGAAAACATGCAACATCAGCGCCAAGATTTATCAAATGTCGGGCTGCCCCCAGTCCATCTCCTCCATTATTTCCTTTTCCACAAAGAATAACTATCCTTTTATTTTTTACACTCCCTCCCAGCATTCGGCGTGACAATAGTGCAATATTTCTTGAAGCATTTTCCATCATCATAAGAATCGATACGCCAACCTCCTCAACCATGAGTCTATCCACTTCCCGCATTTGTTCAATTGTTACTGAACAATCAAAGAGTAACTTCTCATATTCATCGGTATACTGAGTTGCGGTACTTTTTTCCTGATACTCAAAGTTGAAATCTGCCTTTTGTACTTCCATGGTGAGTCCAGGTTTTTTCGACCAGAATTGAATTTTTATTTCTTCTTTCGGGTTCATATGGACCTGGGTGTTTAAAAATAATAATAATGTCCTTTCGCGCTTGTCCTGTCCGTTTACCTGCCTTTACTATTATGGGAATGTGTTCCCAACGAGGATTGGTCAATGTAAACTGAATGCTAAAATCGGTATTCTTTGATTTTTTTGTGGATTATTATCCAGTTTCATATCCATCTTATATAATAAGAATATAATTATATCTTGAGTAAAGTGATTAATATGTCAGCAATAAGACAAACAACAAAAGAAAAACCCCGCACTGTTTTTTATATTGATGTAGATAATACACTTCTTGACAATGATCATATCAAGGATAAAATAAAAGCCGCATGGGAGCTCATGGCAACCGGCACAAAAACCCTATTAAGAAATGGCAACTATCATGAACGAATGGGGTTTATGTCAAACTTCTAGAAGTAAAGAGCGACCATTATTACCACAAACCATTAATCGTATATTAACGTCCGTTTAGCAAGAAAAAATAGAGATAATACTGAATTCCCACTACGAAGAATAGTCCTCTGTCAGAACTGTGGCACACCTTTAACTGGTGCTTGGAGTAAGGGGAAACGCTCAAAGTACGGGTATTATTTTTGTAGAAAAAGATGCGGTATGAAGTCGATTCCAATGGATGATATGAATAACGCCATGATTTATCTTTTATCTACTATTACTCCTACAAAAGAATATCTAGATGCGTTTATTGCATTGTTAAGAAGGACTTATTACCAGCGAATTAAACAATTACAGAAACGAAAAGAAGAGGCTGATAGTGAACTAAAAAAACTTCAAACCCTTCGGCAATCATTGATTCAGAAAAATCTAACTGGTGTCTATTCTGATGAAATATTTAAAGAGCAAAATAAACTTATTGAGGAACAGATACTATCTTTACAAATAGCAAAAAGTGACGAGTCGTTAGCAAAATATAATCTTGAATCAATTGTTAACTTTATGCAGGAGAAGTTTAATAATTTAGGCAAAACGTATCAAATGTCTAATCTTAGCCAGATCAGAGTCCTTTTGTGTTCGATATTTCCATCTGGGATGTTATGGAGCTATCCGGGCTATTCGAACACCACAATTAGCCCATTGTATCAGTCTATTCGTATGTTTGAAGATGATAGTATCACTTCTGGCGGAGGAGGTGGGATTCGAACCCACGAGTCCAGTAAAGGACGCAGACTTTCCAGGTCTGTGGAATAAACCGCTATCCGACTCCTCCCTCCCTATCTGTTATTTTACTTTGATCTTTCTATTTATCCTAATTGTGCTTTCGGCGGGAATCGAACCCACATTTCAGCCTTCGGAGGGCCGTGTTCTATCCATTAAACTACAAAAGCATTTGGGGCTAATTATAGCAAGACTGGTGGTAAAATGAATATCTAGGCCAGAGTGGCGAAACGGTAGACGCGCTACGTTCAGGGCGTAGTGAGAGCAATCTCGTGGAGGTTCAAATCCTCTCTCTGGCACTTGATGGAGAGGTGGCAGAATGGTAATGCACCGGTTTCGAAAACCGGCTCCGCCTATGGCGGATTGCAGGTTCGAATCCTGTCCTCTCCGCCAAAGCTTTAGCAGTGTTTTCTGAACGAAGTTCGAACATTTTTTGAGCAAAACCCTCAATAAGGAAGCCAGCCCATTCGCGGGCAACGCTAAGGAACTCCCCAAAGATTCGTTTACAAAATTGTTTAAATTAGTTATCATTATAGTATCAAGAAAGAAACCTTTATATTATATTCTATATACTATATAGTTATACAATTAGAAAAGATATGTCAAATAATAAAATTGCTGAAAACTTAAAGAAACTGCGGGCTAAAAAGGGGCTATCTCTCGAAAAGATTGCTCGCCTTGCCGATTTATCACTTAACACCATTGTTAAGGTTGAAAACGGAGTAAATACAAACCCGACCATTGAAACACTAACTAAGATCGCCAAGGCGCTTGAAGTTGGTGTTGATGATTTAATAAAATAATTTAGGAATAATTTTATGACACAAAACACATTAGATAAAAACGAAGCTATAAGATCAATCGTTCATGCATCCGTTGAATCGTTTGCTGTTGGATTTCAGGGAAGACATGAGGGCGAATTAGAAGACCCAGAGGGTACATTGAATATGAAAATTCACAATGTTTTCATTGCTGTTCTTGGGCCAGAAATTCAATACTACACAGCACTAGTGCGTTCTCTTGATAGCTCTTTAGGGAATATGCTGGAAAAAATGGCCATAAACATCGCCAAATTATCTTATGGAGTTAGACAAAATGTTGAAGGACCATTAAGTCTAAAACAAACTCAGGATATGGCTGAATTATTAGAAAAATACAAACGACGAGAAATAACGCCACCTTCCGCGGAAGATTATCAGTTTTTGCGAGTCAAGCCAGCGGAACAATCACTTGTTACAAAAAGACATGATAGTGATTATTACTTAATTGATAAAGATACAAGTGATAATTATTTAATTGAATTGAAGATTGGTGGCGATTTGGATAATAAAAAAGCTCGATCAGAAAAAGAGGCGTTGTTAGAGCAATTTGCAATTTTATCAAACACTTTACCGAAAGAAACGAATATCAAGGTATTTTTTGCAACAGCATATAATCGATTTGGTGAAGGCAAACCATGGAAACAAGAAAGGGTTCGGCAATATTTTTCTGATGATGAGCTTTTAATTGGGAAAGATTTTTGGGATTTTGTCTGTAAGTCAGATGATGGATACAATATTGTTCTTGAAGCTTATAAAGAAAAAGCGGGACTTATTAAAAGTTCACTGGATTCGATTAAAAAAACTTATTTAGGATAATTATGCAACCACTTATTAAATGGCCAGGCGGAAAATCTAAAGAGTATGAGCAAATAAAAAATCTCATACCTAAACACACGCGTTATATCGAGCCATTTTTTGGTGGTGGCGCAATATTTTTTAAACTTCAACCTCAAAAAGCAATAATAAATGACATCTGTGAAGAGTTAATTAAATTTTACCGTTTTATTAAAGGCGAAAAAAACAAGGCTGAGTTTAAGAGTTGTTTGTACGATTATGTTGATAACTGGGAAAAAATTCCAAAGTACATAAATATATTCGAAAATGAGATCGTTAAACTTTATGATGATTATAAGAACGATAAAAAAACCGAAAAAGAGGCAAAAGAAATTATAACCGAAAAATTAAAATCCAAAGAAGATCAGTTTAACGGTTTATTTTTAGAAAAATTTGCCCTTGATCCAAATAATCTACTTCAAGAAATAATAAAGAATCTAATTTCTAAAATAAGCAGAACAAAAAAGATTGAAAAAGAGCGAGGGACATTACCTGACGGAGATTTGCATAAAAATATTGAAACTGCTTTTAGAAGTGGATTTTATATGCACTTTCGAGATGTGATGAATAAAAATGGTTCGAAGTATAAAACTTCTTTAGCCAAAAAAATTTCTAACTACTATTTTATTAGAGAATTTTGTTATGCTTCGATGTTTAGATTTAACGCTAAAGGTGATTTTAACATTCCTTACGGAGGAATTGCATACAACAATAAAGACCTTAGAAGCAAGGTAGATTACATATTTAGTGATGAGGTGGAAAAAGTATTTGAAAATGCTGAAATTTTGAATACTGATTTTGAAGAAATTCTAACCCGAAAAGATTTGAACAAAAATGATTTTATTTTCTTAGATCCGCCGTATGATACTGATTTCAGCGATTATGAAAAAAAAACTTTTGATAAAAAAGACCAAGAAAGATTAGCGAAGTGCCTTTATGACATGCAGGCTAAATTTATTCTTATAATTAAAAATACCCCCTTTATTTTGGACTTGTATAAGAATAAAAAAGGGATAAAGATTGATAAGTTTGAGAAAACTTATCTTTATAATGTTAAAGGTAGAAACGACAGAGATGTTGAACATCTCGTTGTTTATAATTTCTGATTTAATATGCAAGAATTTACCAACACAATTATACACGGCGATTGTATCGAAGAAATGAAAAAAATCTCCGATAATTCTGTTGATTTAATTTTTGCAGACCCACCCTATTATTTACAGTTACCAAAAGGGAAAAGACTAAAAAGGGCTGATGGTTCAGAAATTATACCCGTTGATGATGAATGGGATCAATTTGAAAGTTATGAAGATTATGATAATTTTACCAAAAGTTGGATTAAGGAATGTCAAAGAATATTAAAGCCAACTGGAACTTTTTGGGTTATTGGTATGTACCATAATATTTTTCGAGTTGGCAAAATTATGCAAGATCTTGGCTTTTGGTTCTTAAATGATATTATTTGGGTAAAAACTGACGCACTGCCAAACCTTAACGGACGAAGATTTACAAATAATCACGAAACAATAATTTGGTCTGTCAAAGATAAAAATTCTAAAGGATATACTTTTAATTATGAATTTTTGAAAAAAATGAATGGTGGAAAACAAATGAAGGATACAGATTGGATTTTTGGTCTGTGCAGAAGGCAAGAAAGATTAAAAGATGTAAATGGTATAAAGGCACATCCAACACAAAAACCGTTGAAACTTATCCAGCAAATCTTGCTAACAGCGAGCAACAAAGGTGATTTAATTCTTGATCCATTTCTAGGAAGTGGAACAACAGCAGTGGTAGCAAAAGCGCTTGGTAGGAACTGGATTGGAATTGAAAAAGAGAAAAAATATGTTAATTTAGCAAATGATAGAGTAAAAAATTATGAAAAATAAACGAAAACATCTTGAATTTATACAAACAATTATCGGTCGAATGGCTGGCAATTTATTTTTTCTAAAAGGTTGGACAATCACCATGATTGGGGCGCTACTTGCGTTGTTTTCAAAAAATAATAGTCCTGACTGTGTTTTCTATTTTTTGATTATTATCGTCCTTATTTTTTGGATTTTAGACGGATATTTTCTATCCCAAGAGCGTTCATACAGAGATTTGTATAATCATGTTAGAAAACTAAAAGAGGAGGAGGTTGATTTTTCTATGGATATAAGTGAGTATCAAAAACTCAAGAATAATACTCTTATCTTTGCGATGTTTTCTACAACTCTTTTAGTTTTCTATCTGCCTTTGGTTGGCATAGCATTTTTTATCATATATCAGTTAAAATAAAATTATGGCAAGAAAAACATTTTTTAGTTTTCATTATGCTCCCGACTGTTGGAGAGCTTCCCAAATAAGAAATAGTTGGGTTACGCAAGACAGAAAATCAGCTGGGTTTTTTGATTCTGTCTAGTGGGAAGAAGTAAAGAAAAAACAAGATTTCGAAATAGAAAAATGGATTGATAACCAGTTAGACGGAACATCAGTAACAGTTGTTTTAATTGGGTCAACCACTGCTGGTAGAAAATGGATAAACTACGAAATAACGAGTAGTCATAAAAAAGGAAATGGTCTTTTGGGCATTTATGTTCACAACCAAAAAAATAGCAAGGGTCTTACGAGTAGCAAAGGAAAAAATCCATTTGAAGATTGGTCGATAACAAGGAACGGGCAAAAGGTATTGCTTTCAAGTATTTATCCGACATATGATTGGGTAAATAATGACGGATATACAAACATGGGAAATTGGATTGAAGAGGCGGCAAAAAAAGCCGGAAAATAAAAGGTGGCGCGCCAGTTTTCAACTGGCACGAAATTCGGAAGCGAAAAAGGAAAGGTTCAAAAACCCGCCCGCATTCCTCCCCAGACCCCTCCTGCGGGCGGGACGAAAGCCGAGTCCAAATTAGTTTTCAGGATTTTCGTCAAAAAAAGTTCGAACATCAATCAAAAAACACCGCCAAAGCTTTAGCGACAGCGACCTACGCTTATGGACTATACAAAAGAATATATAAGAAAAAACCCTGGCCTTCATATAGAAGATTCAGAGTTTAAAGCGGCTGAAATATTACATATCCTTCCCTCCAATATTACTGTTAATTCATTACTAGACGTTGCTTGTGGCGCCGGAAAAATATCCTTAATCTTAGGCTCAAAACTGTCCATCGAAAAAATTGTAGGAATAGACATATCTAAAACTATAATCGAAAAAGCTAGAGAGCTAGACACCAAACATGAAGTTACCTGGAAGGTCACAGATATTTTCAGCTATAGACCAAAAAGTATATTTGACCTTATTATCTGTATAGACATCGTCGAACATATTAAAAATGATTACAAATTTTTACAAAAACTAGGAGATCTAGGAAATAGGGTTGTAGTTAAAGCACCTATCGAAGACTCATTGTTCTATAAATTTCTCAAGAAAGCTAAAATATTTGATGGTTGGAAATTTACCGAGAATAAATTTGGACATCTACACCATTATGGTGAAGGTAGCTTGGACAAACTAATAAGCAGAGCTGGGTGGAAGATAGTTCGATCTAGCACTGCATATGTCCCGAAAAGACCTAAATTAAAATGGAAGATAATTGGAACAATCACCTACCCGTTAAGAGTATTTGATAACAAACATATTCTTCGATTATTCGGTGGCTACAAAATGTATTATCTCGAAAAAAAGTAATTAACCAAAATTTAATTCATAGTATAATTTTCCCCCTAACATAGGAGGTGATATGTATGAAAGGATTTATTGATTTTATTCGCGAGCAAGGAGTAGTTGGCTTAGCTGTTGGTTTTATCCTTGGAGGAGCTGTATCCAAAGTTGTGGCTTCTTTAGTTAAAGATATTATTAATCCAATTCTGGGAATAGTGTTAGGATCAACAGGTGGACTTGCTACAATGTCAATCAAAGCAGGTTCAATTGAAATAATGCTTGGTAGTTTTATTTCAGTTGTAATCGACTTTTTGGTAATTGCATTGGTAGTTTACTATGGAGTTAAAGCTCTAGGATTAGATAAATTAGACAAAAAGAAAGGTTAAACTACTGCAAAAGCTACGATATCTTTTGGACTTAACGAATAAGTCCGGGTCTTGCCCAGTTGACTTTGTAAACGGAGCAACTTTTTCAAGTCATCAGCGAGTGTAACTCGGTGATTGAATCTCCATTCTGATTCTAGCATATGTGCTGCAAACTGGCTTCTTGGGATGCCGTTGAATTTGTTTAGCCGCCTTTTCATCCAAGACCAATACGACTCAACTCCATTAATATGTGTACCATCAGGTCTGGCAAACTCATTTTCATCATGTTTAACTTTTTTGTGATTGTACCCGTATACAGCTAAAGCGTCGTAACTTCTCCATCCATCTGAATAAATATCGCTACCTGAAGCCACTACTCTGCGAATAATTGGCATCACTGCTTTCCTCTGGACAGTGGGAATACAATGATTTTTCTTCCTGCACCCCTACCACGCTTTCCACGAACCCTTCTGGGACCGAAATAACTTTCATCAAGCTCAAGGCCATTCTTGAGATTACAATTTCGTCTCTCTTGTAGAGCCTGTTCGAAAATTGCTTGCCGGAAAAGATTGAAATATCTATCTGCTGTTTTGCGATTAACACCAGCAATTTCGGAAGCGGTCAGCGCACTAATATCTGCCACGAAACTACTAAAAAGAATGGTGTATTTTTGCCGAGAAATTCGTCGACGATTATGAATCCTCATTTCTTCCCAGTATATCCTACTAATTCGTTTGTTAATTAGTGGTTAACTGGGCAAGACCCTAAGTAAAATTCCCCCGTAGTTTCAGGACCTAAGCCACCAATTATTCCAATTGTTTTCATAGTGAATGTGTTTTCTTAAAATTTACCACTACATCTGTATAAAACGCATTTTCAGCCAGATATTCTAGCAACTGAGTTGTTTTTTCAAGTGGATCACCATTGAGTTGAGAACAGAGTTGTGCGATTTCCAATCTGTTTTCTTCCTTGTACTCATATTCTTTAATTTCCCCATCAGTCATTTTGAAGATAAAGTAAATATGATCTTCGCCCACAATGTCGTTCCAGAATCCGTTATCTAATTTTTCTCTAATGATTGTCTTGTAACTTTCAAGCGAGCTTGCTGGAACAAGTAGCTTTCTACTTTCAGAGCTCTCAACTTTTTCGATTGAAATATCAAGAGCGATAAGTTCTGCATCGGTTATTTGAGTTGCACCCATGAGGTAACTTTTGTAGCTACTATCTTCTTTAACAAGTTCTTGATCAACCTGATCATGCGTAATCATATGAGCAGTTATCTGCATTCCCTGCAAGAACTTAATTGCGTTCTCTCGAGTTGCTTCTCCTTTACCTTTGTTTGTTTCAAGGTATTTGATTGCTTTTTGGATATCTGTTTCTGTGATATCTGAAGTTTGGTTTTTCATAATTGACCTTATTGTATCAAAATAATAGAAAATAAGTTTAAAGTTTAATTAACAAAATCGTTCCTTCTCAGAATTTGAATTCAAATATCCATCCATCAACCTCGCAATCCAAAACCAAAAATCTAAATTAATTTCTGGTTCGAAACAAAATGCATTAGGGTCACCAATCTAATAGACTGTATAGGACATGAAGTTGAAAGAGATATAAATCTTTAAGTAATAAAATCTAAATAATTTTCCTTATTTATTTCTTTAAAAGAAGCATTGTTGTAAGTTTCCAGCCATAATTTTGGTGGTTTTGATTGTTTTTCTTGCCATTTAAATTCAAACCCATTTAGCTTGCCACTATTCTCTTCTATAAGATCGACCTTTTTTTGATCATAAGTCCTCCAAAAATAATAATTTGTATTAAAATTTGTATAACTATTTATTTTACGTCTTTCTATCATGAGAAAATTTTCCCAAAGTTGTCCAATATCATTTCTATCTTCAAGTTTATTAAAGTTTGAAATCAAAGCATTTCTAATACCTGTATCATAAAAATAATATTTTGACATTTTAGTAACTTCTTTTCTTAGGTTTCTTGAAAACCCTCCTAATGAAAAAATTACAAATGATTTCTCAAATAAATCGAGATAATTAGCTACTGTTTTAGAATCAATAGCAACACTATTGGCAATTTCTACAGTAGAAACCTCGGAACCTACTTGAAAAGCTAATAATTTTAAAATACTGACTATTTTGTTTGAATTCTTTATTCCACAATATTCTAAAATATCTTTTAATAGATAAGAATTTGTAAGCTGTTTTATTACTTTTTCCTTTTCTAAATAGGTAGTTTGATTTAAAACATCTGGATATGAACCGTAAATTAAAAATGATTCAATCTGATGTATTAACTCATCGCGTGAAATGTCTTTTGATAATTCAAATTGTGAAATGGGATAAAGATCAATAACATTCTTTCTACCAGTCAAAGACTCTGCGGTCTGTGAGGCAAGATCAAAAGACGAAGAGCCAGTTGCTATAAAATACTTTTCTGGGAATGTGTCAACCATAAGCTTTAAAGCGAGCTCAATATTAGGAATCTTTTGTGCCTCGTCAATCACCAAAAGATCATAATTTCCAACGTAATTTATAGTGGAGGTGATAGTGCATTTAGACAAGTCACGAGCTAACTGCAAATCATCGCCTATGGAATATTTATATTTAAAAGAAGTTTTTGATAAATACTCTTGAATGAGAGTAGTTTTACCAACCTGTCTTGGACCATACACTATTAAAACTTTCCCCTTTTTTAAATTCTTAGAGATATCTACAATTCTTTTTATCATGATTATATTTTACTACTCTTTAGCGTTTTTTGCAAATTAGCGGAATCAATTCCGTCAATTTACACAAATTAGCGGATTTCAGCCTTCTGATTAGTACAAATCCTCTTGATCTAAAATCAAATTCCCATCAACCTCCTCACCCAAATCTCCACATCCACTAGATATTCTGCTCCAAAACAAAATGAATTTCGGTCACCAAACGAGACTTCATTTCTTCCCAGTATATCCTACTAATTCGTTTGTTAATTAGTGGTTAACTGGGCAAGACCCTAATTTGAGTAAAGAAAACGAGCCCCACATATACAATGCAATTCGCCACGGAGCTATTTGTGAAAACGTAATACTTGACCCAAAAACTCTTGAATATGACTTTAATAACGACACATTAGTAGAAAACAGCAGAGTTTCATATCCTATAGGGATCATATACCAAATCATGTTAAATCAGGTACTGGACCTCATCCTAAAACCATAGTTTTTTTGACCGCAGATGCCTTTGGCGTGCTTCCTCCAATTTCCAAACTCAACAAAAATAGCGCCGCTTATCATTTCTTGTCTGGCTTACACTAGTATAAGCTAGCCGGAACTGAGCGTGGCGTCACAGAACCCCAGACAACCTTCTCAACTCTTTTTGGTGAACCATTCATACCACTTGTCCCGATTAGATATGCTCAACTTTTTCAAAAATACTTAAATGAATATAATTCCAAAATCTTCCTTATAAATACGGGATGGAGTGGCGGCCCATATGGCATCAGTTCCTGTATATATCAAAAACGTTCCGTCTGAATTACTCGATCCTATTCAAACCTGGAGCGATTCCGAGCAATACAAAATAAAAGCAAAAGAATTAGCACGGCTATTTACTCAAAACTTCAAACGCTTTCACGATATTCCTACACACATAGCTTCCTCTGGTCCTACTATCTAAGCTATGGACTTTCAACTGTTTCATCTGTTATATTTATATAGTAGGTAAACTATAAAACATATGACCGATCATGAAACAAATAGCGTTATTCAGGAATGGGCTGCGCCCTCCAGGCTATTTAAAAAAAGAGGCAAGGAATATTTCTCAACTATTCTTGCAATAGTTGTCCTATTATCCGTAATCTTATTTATTCTGCATGAATGGTTGCTTATATTGCTTGTCTTCACTTTCGCCTTTTTCTCCTATGTATTAGCCACTGTTAAACCAGAGAAGATTAAGTACCAAATAGCAAAGAAAGGTATTAAAATAGGTAGTCGTTACTATGTTTGGAGTCAATTAACAGATTTTTGGATTGAACAAAAACATAGCTTCTACGTATTCCATATTGCCATGCCACTCCAGTCTCCCGGTAGAGTAATTCTTCTTATAAAAGATATCGAGCTAAAAAATAAAGTGCTTAAATTTCTTGACGATAAGCTCATTTACCACGAAGAACCACAAAAAACCTGGGCTGAGAGAGCTGGAGATTGGCTCGAGCAGAAAATCCAGCTTGAAAAGTCTTCTTAAGCCTCCTAGGTCTTCCTAAGCTTCCTAGTGGTAAAATACAGATGCGTTTCGTGGTTTACCCATGTTTCTGTTTGCGCCTGTAGCTCAGTGGATTAGAGCGCGTCCTTGCGGAGGATGAGGTCGGAGGTTCGAATCCTCTCAGGCGCACCAAGAAGGTTTGAAACAGTAATAATTTAATAGAGGAAGGATGTGATAGTAAATGAAAATATTACCAACATCTAAATCAGATAGGAAGCTTTTTTTAATTTCATTAGGAATTGCCTTTATCTTAAATATTCCACAAATCCTAAAAATCAGCAGTTTAGGATATTTAGTAGGGTATCTAATAAATACTGCTATATACGCAATTGTTATTATGGTAATAATAACAATTGTTATGTGGGTTGGGAAAAAAGTGAAATGATGGAGTGTGTTTATCCCTGCGTTTTTATTCATGGGATTTTATTGTGAAAATGAGAGATGGCAACAACAAGAGCAGACTTCTCTTTTGGATCAATCGTTGAGGTCAGATAGGTTCGAACATCGTCCCAGATGGCGCACCAAAACAGCCAAATACTTATACACTCCTGATAGCAGGAGTATAATGAAGCTTAATCATGGATTCAAAATATGATCACAAAAAGCTAGAAGAAAAGATCTATAACTCCTGGGAAAAAGGAGGGCACTTTCAACCACATGGCGACCCCAATAAAGAACCTTTTTCCATTCTTCTTCCCCCACCCAATGCAAATGCTGATCTTCACGCTGGTCATGCAATGTTCGTTATAGAAGACATCCTAATTCGATATAATAGAATGAAAGGTAGACCAACTGTTTGGATACCAGGCACCGATCACGCTGGCTTTGAAACCCAGTTTGTCTATGAAAAAAAGCTCGCTAAAGAAAAAAAATCCCGCTTCGACTTTGACCGTGAAACACTGTACAAAGACATTTATAGTTTCGTTGTAGAAAATTCAGGACGCATCCAGAATCAGTTAAGACGCATGGGTTTTTCACTAGACTGGACTCGTGAAACCTTTATGCTTGATGATCGCGTCGTAGACAGTGTTCTTAAAACCTTCGTCAAGATGCATAAAGACAAACTCGTTTATCGTGATAACTTTATGGTTAATTACTGCCCATACTACGGCACAACTTTTTCCGATCTAGAAATAAAATACATCGATAAATCTGATCCACTTTACTATCTTAAGTATGGACCATTTACACTCGCAACTGTTCGTCCCGAAACTAAGTTTGGGGATACTGCGGTGGCTGTTCATCCAGATGATAAACGCTACAAGAAGTATATTGGTAAAGAAATTGATGTAGAAGGGCTTCTTGGTAAATTCAAACTCAATGTTATTGCTGATAAAACTGTTGACCCCAAATTTGGTACTGGAGTAGTTAAAGTAACCCCAGCCCATGATCCTAATGACTTTGAAATGGGTAAGCGCCATAATCTTGAAATAAAGCAGGTTATTGGCTTTGACGGCAAACTAACCAAGCTCGCAGGCCCCTATGTAGGCATGAAAGTAGCAGCCGCACGCCAACAAATAGTTAAAGACCTAAAAGAAAAAGGCTTGATAAGCAAAATTGACGAAAGCTATGCTCACCGCGTAGCCGTTTCATACAAGGGAGACCGCCCCATAGAGCCAATGGTGATGCCAAACTGGTTTGTGGACGCTAAAAAATTAGCCAAACCCGCCATTAAAGCAGCCAAAGATAAAAAAGTTGAGTTTATCCCAGCCCGCTTTGAAAAAATGTATTACCAATGGATGGAAAATATCCGCCCCTGGGTAATTAGTCGCCAAATTGCCTTTGGAATCCGTATCCCCGCCTGGTATGACATAACAAAGAACCCAGACATTGCTATAACATTTATCAATAGTAAAAAAAAGACAATCACCGGAACTGTTAAAGACCTACTAAAAGACTACAAACTTGCCGAAATTGAAAAGGGCTTACAACAATTATCCGCACCAATAGATAGTAAGTATGAGATCAGCACTACTAAACCAAGCAAAAACCATATTCAAGACACCGACGTTTTTGATACCTGGTTCTCTTCAGGTCAATGGCCACTGACTACCTTAAAATACCCCGATGGAGAAGATTTCAAGAAATTCTATCCAACCACAGTCATGGATACCATGTGGGATATCATCTTTTTCTGGGTAGCTCGCATGATCATGTTCGGCCTTTATTTAACAAAAAAAGTACCTTTTAAACATGTTTATTTACACTCAATGGTTACCGATGAAAAGGGTCAAAAGATGAGCAAAAGTAAAGGCAACGTCGTAAACCCCATAGATCTAATTAATAGTTATGGAGCCGATGCTTTGCGTATTGCTCTTGTTGCTGGCTCTGCTCCTGGCAATCCTATTGCTATTTCAGATAACAAGGTTCGAGGCTATCGAAATTTTGCCAACAAAATCTGGAACATAGGAAGATTTATAAAACTGCAAACTCCAAATTCCGGCTCCCAAAGGTCCGATCTTTTAAGGCTAAGCCCTTCACGCAGTGGAAGGCTTAGCCTTAACATGAATAATCTTAAACCCGAAGACAAAAAAATACTTAAAAGTTTAGATAAACTAATAAAATCTGTCACCAAAAATCTTGATTCATTCCATTTCTCAGAAAGCTCACTAGATCTATACGACTTTACCTGGAATAAACTAGCAAGTGACTATATGGAGTCAATTAAAGACCGTCTACGAGATAAAGATAAAGCAGCTTTAGCTACATTAATACATGTATATGCTAATTGCTTAAAAATGCTCCATCCTTTCATGCCTTTTGTCACCGAAGCAGTCTGGCAAAACCTCTTCCCCAAAGAAAAACCTCTCATCATCTCCCCCTGGCCCAAGGTCTAACTACCCTTTACATAAACTCAGAGATAGACTATCATAAACATATGAGACTATTAAAAATAGTGATCGTTTTTGTGGTTATTACGCTTATTACCGCACTACAACCATCACCCGCATTAGCTATTGAAACAGCAAACCCAGAATCAATCCCTAAAACTGCTCCACAGACACTCACAAATAAACCTCTCTTTTCTCCAGGAGCATTGACAGAATTACAGGCAGCAGCTTTTCTTCAACCGCTGAAAATATTTATAACACTCAAATTAATCTTGAGAATAGCTTAGGAATAGTTGAACGCAAAGACTTAAGCCAAACAGGCTTATCACAAATAAAATCAAGTTCTACTTCAACCGAACAGCTTGTTAAAAGCTATCAACGTCTATCAAATGTAGAAATTGTCGAACCAAATTACTATTTTTACGCAACACGCATTCCAAATGACCCTGCCTATAACAACCATGATGACCCAAGTCTAGCAACGCAATGGTATCTAAGACAACAGTCATTTGAGCAAGCCTGGGACAAATCAATAGGAACAAACGTAAGAATCGCGATATTAGATACAGGCGTTGCCGATGGGCATCATCCAGCTCTATCAGAGCTAAAACACACCGATTTTGGGATACAGATGCTACAGGGTAAGGACTTTATTAATAACACTAATTATCCTGCGGACGATAATGGACACGGAACTCACGTAGCAGGTCTCTTGCAGCGGCAATTACAAATAATAACGATGGGGTTGCAAGTTCAGGGTGGGAAAGCAAAATAATTCCTATAAAAGTCTTGGATAAAGATGGACAAGGAGAATTATCCGCAATAATTACAGGATTTAATTATGCAGTATCACAAGGAACTGATATTATTAATATGAGTCTTGATTATCAGAACGGAAATCCCACTGCTTATCCAGCCGCGTATAATGAAGTTGTTGCTGTTGGCTCCGTTAATAAGTCAAACCAACACGCGTCATATTCTAACACTGGTAACCACCTTGAGTTAGTTACATATGGTGAAGACTCAATAGACGGATCATATCCAAATCCCTTACAATGGATTTATTCCAGCTACTATAAAATAGATTGGAATGCAAGTGTAGTTTATATTGGAGAGTACCTCTACGCGGGAACAAGTCAGGCAACTCCTCAGGTATCCGGATTAATTGCTCTAATGATAGCTGCAAATCCAAATCTTACCGCGATAGAGATTAAAACAATTCTACGGCAAACAGCCACCGATCTTGGAGATCCTGGAAAAGATGATATCTTTGGATACGGACTTATAAACCCAGCAGCAGCATTAAACACCACAAATCTTAGCCTTACTCCTACTACACAACCCAGCTGTGGAGCAGATTTAGACTGCTCAGGATCAGTAAATATACAAGACTATCAAGCTTGGTTAAACTCTAGCTCAGGTGATCTTAATGGTAATGGTATTATTGAAATAACCGATCTTGTTAATGTATTATATCTTTGGATAAAGATATGAGAATTATTAAATTAGTTCTAATAGTTTCTTTATTAGTTATTTTTCTGTCTCCTCCAAAAAGTGTTTTAGGACAAACCGCAGACACTACCCTTTCTCTTGCTCTAGATAGCTATACCCAAACTAATGAAACAGAGACTGGTCAATTATTTGCTGTAACCGTAACTGTAGACGTTCCCACAAGTAATCCGGTAGCTGGAATAGATTTCACACTTAAATATGACAGTACAAAAATCCAGGCCATGAAAGTATTGCCTGGAGACAAGGCGGAGTTCACAAACGGATACTTTGGGATTAGCAGCATAGTTGATCAAGCTGGATCACCATGCAAAGCCTCGCCTGGAGATCAAACTGAAAGATTAAAGTGCGCCATAGACAATGGCACTGGAATTGTAGCCATTTCTGCCATTAATTTAGCTGGAGCAGATTTTCAAACGGTAGACTCAAGTTATTCAAATCCTATGGTTTCAGGTAATTTTACACTTGCTACAGTTATATTTATGGCTGAAAACATTGGTCCCACAGGAAACATTTTAATAGATATTACAGATAATCGTTCCAACGCCTACTCTCATGTAGATCTAAATGGGTCTACAAACAGCGTTCAAACCCTCTCCAGCACCGCCCCAGCCCCAGCCTCTATCACAACAACAGACAAAACAACATGTTCTGCTGATTTTAATAGAAATAATGATATTGATTTTGTAGACTTGGGCATAGTCTCTCAAGATATTAGTCAAAATTGCAGTGCAGTATTCTGCAGGACAGACTTCGACTATAATGGAGATATTGACTTTACAGACTTAGGTAGGGTTTCACTAGAAATTAGTAATAAGAACTGTTAAATGGGTAAACCATGAAACATATGAAACTTATTAATCAAATAAGACAGCTTTCGCGCAGACAGCAGTTTCTACTGTTTCTCTCAGTATCGCTTATCGTACTACTTGGAATTACTACTGCTGTATCACTTAAAAGAACCCAGTTAAGACCACGCGCAGACACGCAGCTTACTTTTAACATGACCGCGACCACACCAGTAAACAACGAAACAACAATTAGCGTGTTCGCTAATCCAGCAACTGGAGTCGAACTTATTTCCTTCGGCGCATATATTAAGTATGATCCAGCAATAGTTAGCTATCTAAGTAAGACACTAAACCCAAGTTTAGAAGGCTGGACTGTGTCCATACAGGATATTCCTTCAAGTGAATATATTAAAATTGTTGGTTATCGATCTGATCCCGATTTCAGTACAATATCAACCAGCACACTACTGGGATCATTTACAATTACCCTTGCTTCAACTACACCTACTCAACTAACTTTTCTAACTGGAGTTGCCCAAACAGGAGGCGCTGACCCTTCTGGAAACACCGTGTTATCTGAAGGAACACCTCTTAATCTAAATCAACCAGATCCAACTTTCGACCCAACCCAAGGAGCAAGATTATATTTTGGCACGCCTAGCTCAACAAATAATACAGTTGTTGTTCCTTTATTACTCAACACTAACAGCAAAAACGTTGATGCCGCTACGGTTGTAGTAAATATGTTTACACCCTCCGGAGTAAGTTTTATTGGTCTCACAAAAGTTGGAAATAGCAATAAGACCGATTTCGGAGCCACCACCGTATCAGAAACTGAAAACATGGTAACTATTAACGCCACTATAAATATTCCATCTGGTGTCCCAAGTCCAACCTCATCCGCTGAAGCATCTGGTGCTAATACATTAGACCCAACACCCGTAAATAATTCAGCAGCATTAATAGCTGAATTAGTCTTTGATAAAACCAATATAACTGTGAAAAATGACCTAACATTAACATACGTCTGTACACCTATTGACAACGTTGATCCGACAAAATGCAATCCAAATACAACAGGTGGTTCTGTGATATCTGAATATGGCGTAGAAGGACAAGTAGGAATACTGACACAGATATCCCAGACCCTGACATATAGACTGGAGCCAATTATTACTCCAACCCCTACTCCAACCCTAGTTCCCAACGCAACAGCTACACCGACTCCTAACAATACCCCTGTCCCAACACAAACCCCTATTCCAACAGCAACCAATGCTCCAACCCCTACTCCCACATCTGGAGCAGGCACTAGTCAAATCTCACTCAAACTAAATCTGAACGCTTGTCAAACAAATAATAATCCAAATCGAAAAGTTAAGATCTGGTTCAATACTGGAAGCCCTATTGAAGTTCTACTAGGGGTAGATTTTACCACCTCACGCATAAATATTCCTACAGGTGCAACCCATATTACGGCAATAATGCCACAGGGGCACCTACCACGCATCCAAAATATATCAATATCTTCAGCAAACACCAACGGATTGATCGATCTTTCATCAGAAAATATACTTGCAGGAAACTCAGAAGGATATGATCAAAACACATATAATGATCAAAAAATAACCACTCTAGATTTTGCACAATTTAGACTTGTTTTAAATTCTAGCTCTCTTGTCTCAGATTTCAACTGCTCTGGAAGAGTTGATGCACTCGATTACTCATCCATGATTGCTAACTGGGGATTAAGCAATAATTAACTTCTTTTCGCCAGGCATAAATCAGCTAGTAAACACTTTCCGCATTTTGGCTTTATGGCAATACAAACAGCTCTCCCATGTTCAATAATAAGATAAGTAAACATAAACCAATCTTCTTGTGGAATTACCTGCATTAGTTCTTGTTCAATTTTATCCGTATTAGCGCCTTTTTTAAAGTCGAGGACCTGGTCCTCTTCCCTTTTGAAATAGCGCTGTTTACCTTTACCAATTCTATCTAGATCAACTAAGCGTAGTCGCTGAACAATTCTATGCACATGGGTATCTACTGCAATTCCCTCATATACCCCATAAGCATTCCCCAAAACAATATTTGCTGTTTTCCTTGCCACACCAGGCAATATGGTTAATTCCTGCATTGTATTTGGCACTACCCCACCGTGCTGCTCTAAAATCTGTTTGGCTGAATTTTGAATATTTTTTGCCTTATTGCGAAAAAATCCCACACCGCTAACGTCATTTGTTAGTTCTTCAAGTGGTGTTTGGGCAAATTTCTTAATTTCCTGCTTCTCATCTGCTGCAGCATACTTTGTGAATAAAGTTGTAGTAACCTTATTCACCTGCACATCGGTAGTTTGCGCAGATAACATCACTGCTACCAACAATTCCCAGGTATTCCCATAATTAAGGGCTATCTCTGCATTTGGATACTCCTGTTTAAGCAGCTCAACCACCTTCCTTGCTGTATTTGTAAGCTGATTATTCATATCTTATGTACATTCCTGGAATGTGCTAAGTTGACATTCCAGGAATGTACAATATGTTATATTTAAGTATAACAGATGTTTCATAGTTTACCTATGTTTCATAGTTTACCTAAATGAAAAAACTAACCATTAAATTACTTTTTTCCCGCATAGCATTACCTAAGAGGTTTTGGACTTCAATTACAGCCTACGCGATCGGTTTTAGCTTAATAATTACCGCACTATGGGGAGCTCAACGCCAGCTCTTTCCAGACAATGAAGAACTAGCGATGCTACGCCGCGCTATTCTTATTGACTCATTTTCTGCATCTAATTATATTAAGCTTGGTGAGTACTATTTTGTACATAACCAGCCACTTCTAGCTCAGGATCAATTTAAATCCGCGGCCACACTTGACCCTATTTCCGCTCGGAATGACTACACGATGTTAGTTAAAGACAAAACCAATTTACAGTCAAATGCAGTTTTTTGGGAAGATCAGTTGATTAAAACATCTAGCTATCGTGATGCTCATCTAAAATTAGCTCAAATCTATGCTCAACTAGGTGAAAAGACCAAAGCAAAAGAACATCTAAAGCTTGCAAGAGATATTGATCCAAACTACCCACCCTTGAAAGGGTTTGTTTTTTAAGGCTTAAACTTTTAAACACAGATCCCTACTTACCGCCCAATTTTTTCTGCATATAGTACTCAATTGCGTCTCGAATAATTTCATACATTTTTTTATCTTCTTGAATAGCTAAGAACTTCAAGGCTCGGTGTGTTTCCACTGGTATATAACTAGCAAACTTCAACATCTGCTCGTTGGTTGTATTAATAGGTCGCTGGTCTACCCTTGTTTCAGATAGTGGTCTTGGTTCTTCTTTATTTGCTAAACTTTCTGCAATGCGATTTGTTTGTTCTTGCGCTACCTCCTGCATCTTCTGGGCAACGTTTATCAAAGTCACCTTATCACCGCTATTTTCTTGCTGAACATGCTTATTGTCACTCCCATAAAAGTTAGCTGGCTGTACCGCCTCCCTAGCTAGTGGATTTTGTGATCTCTTGTTTAGTAATTCCTGTAATTTATCTTTCTTTTGTGCCATCATATTTATTATGACATATTTTGTAACTAATTTTTATGCCCCTTTATCATACTTTCTGCCAGTTTCAGATAAACTTCGCTTCCTTGATGACCTGGTTCATACAGTACAATGGGCAAACCTGCTAAACTTGCCTCGGTGTGGCGAATGCTAAAGCTTATTTCCCATGGATACAAGAACTCTCCATAAGCTTTGCGAACCGAATCTAGTACAGTCTGGGCTATATTTGTCCTTCTACTAACCATTGTTGGTAGTATTCCAGCAATTCTTAATTTTGGATTGAGCCCTTGTTTTACTTTAATAATCTCTTTCAACATATCTTCCAAGCCTTTCATAGCTAAATAATGTGCTTGAAGTGGTATTAAAACTTCATCAGCATACATTAACGCATTGACCGTTAAATAGCTCTCAGATGGTGGTGTGTCCATTATGATATAGTCATAATCATCTTCAATGGGCTCAAGTAAGCTCTTCAATAATCCAATTTGAGTAGCTTTCATTCCCCCCTCTGTCTCTGCTAAATCTGGATGCCCAGGTAATATGGACAGACCAAATTCTGAACTAGCTATCACATCTTCAACTTTTGTTTGAATATCTGTCAGTAAAGTATTGATATGTTTATCTAATTTCGTTGGATCTAGACCGACGCTAATTGTGGCATTTGCCTGTGGATCAAGATCTACTAGGAGCACTTTTTGTTTTTTTTGACGCAACGCTTCGGCTAAATTCACCGCTGTGGTTGTTTTACCACTCCCTCCTTTTCGCAAAGCTACTGCAATTTTTTTTGCCATCTTGACACCTATAATTACGTATTAGATAGATAAATATCTAAGTTATATAGATATTAGCCTTAATAATATAAAAAGCCGTACAACAAGCATAGTATAAACCTCTACACTAGTCAAGTGCTATGGATTTCAATCTATGGTTGTTATTTGATTGCTTATATTATAGCTAGCATACTGTTTACGTTATGACAGTCCCAGTGTTAGAATAGAGTCGTGTCTTTAAGAAACGTCGTTGCCAAAAATACTCTTGTTCAGTTTGTTGGTAGAAGCATAACTTCTATCTCAGCATTCATTGTCACAATTCTGATTGCTAGAACATTTGGAGTAGATGTTTATGGAAATTTAATTAAGATTTTGTCGTATGTGCTGATATTTGACCTAGCAGTAGATTTCGGCTTAAATGCTGTTGTTGTCAAAAAACTAGGACAAGCTAAACAGTCTAACATTCTGGGACAGTTGTTCACTACACGAATCATATTAGGCGTAATCTTTATGACAGTCGTGGCTCTGTTAGTGCTCATACTTCCGCAGGCAGAGACTGCTGGTAGTAGTGGTTTTTCTACAACAGTTAAACTCAGTATTATTTTATTCTCACCCACGATTCTTTTTGCAGCCATTATCAAGTCTTGCAATGCTTATTTTCAGTACAAATTGCGCTATGATCGCGCCACCATCGCAACGGCTGCTGGCGGAATTGTTTCCTTACTAATCGTTTTATTACTAGTTCTATCAAATACCAAATCCTTACTTCTTTTAACTGGAGCTTATCTTATTGCATCAATTGTTCATAGCCTACTTGCTTTTTACTTTTTTATTAAGCTTAAACCTAAACTGGTTAAACTTAAACTTGAACTTAAATCTACATACCCACTCTTAAAACAGACTTTTCCATTAGGACTCGCCCTAGTATTTAATGTCGCTTTCTTCCGAATAGACACTCTGCTTCTAACTTACCTTCGTAGTACCACTGAAGTTGGTCTCTACGGACTAGCTTATAAGTTTTTTGAGCTACCTTTAGCTCTCCCTCACTTTTTCATGAATGCTGTATTTCCAGTTCTGGCAGGCTATAAACTAGCTAAAAGCAAGAACTCTCAAAAGTTTTTCCGGGTCGTTTTTAAATCTGGATACATTCTCCTTGCCACCTCCTTTTTACTTACAATCCTTCTCTGGTTTGCTGCACCCTTAATTCAGTTAATTAAGTCCGACTTTATTGAATCAATTCGGCTCTTTAGAATACTCACTCTTTGGTTGCCATTATTTTTTGCCAGTAGTTTACTGATGTGGGCCGTTATTGCTAGAGGAGCCCGCTGGAGCTTGACCTGGATTTATGGACTGGGACTCGTCTTAAATTTGACCTTAAACATCAAGTTTATCCCTATTTACGGAGCAACGGCAGCTGCATATATCACCGGAATTACTGAGTTGCTCATCCTCTCACTGCTATTTCTCTATTTCATCCACCAAAATAATAATTCAAAGCCGAACTATTCGTGATAAACTTTTCTATGTCCTCCAATAGTCAACAGCCTAACTGTTTTTCTCCCCAGCCATTCATAAACCACCCGAATATCACTTGTAACACTAAAAGCCCATTTATCCTCAAGTCGTTTGTGCAAAAGATGGTTTTTGAGTCGTGTATCATTAGGATTTCTTTTAAACAACTCAACACGGTTCAGTACTTCATTCCGCATCGTTAAATTGTCAGCTACCAGATCCTTATAATCTTGTTGAAAGCTCCCGCTCAACTGGATTTTTATCATAGGTTGCTTTTTTGGGGAAGTTTATCCTGTAGAAAGTAATTTTTTAAATCCTTGTTAGTTTTTAGCAAAACATCTTTTCCCTGTGACTCAGTAGCAGCCTCAAGAACTCTATCTTCAAACTCTCTTATGAAGCCATTAACCGTCAAATGTGGGTAAAGCAAACCTCGCAATGCATCGCGAACTAATTCACTAAGAGAAGCATATCCTCGCTCCAAAATTACAGTTTTAGCATCGCTGTACATCTCAACTGGTAAAGAAATATTGACTGTTGTCATACACTTATTATACAACATTCATACAAATTCTTGTTACAAATAGAAATAAGCCTTCTTTTGTAGCTATGCCATTTAGCGATTATCAAGAAATTGCTGACATACTTCTTGAGTTAAACTCTCCAGGACTAATTGATGATATTGCTCAAAGTCGAAAAGAGTATGAAGAAAATAGAACTACTGATTTTCGTGATTTCTTAAAATCAGAAAAAAATATCTACCAATAACCCTTCACACTCCACAAGGTCTGACCTTGTGGGATCAAAACTCCAAGTAGCTTTAGCAGTGCTAAAATAGTAATTAACGATCTATGAAACAAATACCGCTACAAGTATTTACTGATGGGGGAGCAAGGGGTAATCCAGGACCAGCCGCAACAGGGTTTATGATCAAGACAGACACAAAAATACTCCACAAAGCAGGTCTATATATTGGTAAAAAAACCAATAATCAAGCTGAGTACCAAGCAGTGATTGAAGCACTAATTTGGCTATCACAGAATAATAAGCATTTACCAAAGGAAGCAAATAAGATTTGCTTCTATCTTGACTCATTGCTTGTAGTTAATCAGCTTAATGGCAAATTCAAGATTAAAAACCCAGGTCTACGTGAATTATTGTTGAAAATTCGGAACATTGAACCAAATATCTTGCTATCTATTAACTATTCTCACATCCCTCGCGAGAAAAATACCGAGGCAGACAGCTTAGTAAATGAAGCACTAGATAAAGTAGATAAACTATCTTCAACATGATTAAACTTAACTCTGACCCAGAGAACGAGTCCTCACAAGCTGTAATTATAGTTAAAGACCATGGATACAAGCAGCTTGTAAACTCACTATCACGCCAGCTTGCCATAGCAGGTTGTGAGGTTAAAACAGCAGATAATGTCGGCTTTAATCTCCAACATGTTCCTTATGTCATACTAGTGGGAGCTCCTAGTGGACAAGATTTAACCACCCTTAATTCATTCACACATAAGTTAGTCGTCGTCGCACGTGCAAGTGAATTATCCACCCTCAAAAAAAGTCTGAAACTAATACCAAGTTACTTCTTATCTAATAGCTACATTCAAGATCTTGATTTTGCTTCAGGAGAAATTATTGAGATCCTAATGACTCAAAAACCACATCATCCTGTTATTAATAAGATCAAAGATGTTCCTAAATTAAAGACAAAACCACAACCGATAAAAGAGGAACCGACGCAAGCTATTATTACTCACCAATACCATTTACCGATTTCACCAGGTGTACTTAAAATTGCCTTAGCTCTTTTGATCCCCATAGTAATAGGCGTCTTCTTTACAATCTACCTAAGCTCTCTAGTTATTAACACAAAAACCAACCTAATTAATGCTATTTCTTACTTACAAACTGCTCAGTTTGAAGAAGCCCAAACCAGTCTCATACAGTCTCAACAAAACATAATTCAGCTTGAACGAGTCTATACCATTGCTCAACCAGCTATAAAATTGGTTTCAGAAGAAACTAATATAACAATCATGCAGTTTTTTAGCCTGGGAAAAACCGCCAGTGATACACTGCTAAAACTAAGCGATACGGGTATGCGTAGTCAGGATTTTGTAATTAAATTACTCCAGAAACAGCCCCAGCCAATAGCGCCTTATTCAGCATATCTGGAAGCACAATTAATGGAACTTGAGCAAAGCCTGATTCTACTTAAAAAACAACATTTAGAACTTAGAGAGCTCAACACTAATCTCGGCAATAAGCTTCTTACTAAAACTAACAACCCAGAGCAAGCTATTGATACTATGCTGAAAATACTACCCGGTTTAAGACAGATAGCTCCCACATTACCAGAACTGTTTGCAGACAATGATAGAAAAAAATATCTATTATTGTTTCAGAACAATATGGAACTCCGCCCAACGGGAGGATTTATTGGGTCAGTTGGATTTCTAAGCTTTGAAAATGGCAAAATGCTCGAGGTCGCCATTGATGATGTGTACAACCTAGATGGACAACTTGAAGGACACGTGGATCCTCCCGAGCCTATTCGCAACTATCTTAAGCAGCCCAACTGGTTTCTAAGAGACGCTAATTGGCATCCAGACTTCACCCGCAGCGCAGCGCAAATTCAGTGGTTCCTAAAAAAAGAAGTTAATACAAAAGTTGACGGAGTTTTTGCGATAGATCTTGAAGCAACGCGCTACTTACTCTCAGCTGTTGGTAGAGTTCACTTAAGCGACTTTGACATATTTATTAATGAAGACAACCTCTATCTTGAAATTCAAAATACTAGTGAGGAAGAATTTTTTCCTGGAGCTACCAACAAGCGTGATATTCTAGGTAGTCTAGCCAGAAATTTGCTATTAGAGATTTCAACTAGAGATGATCTAGATTTTAGTGCTTTAACTAAGGCTATTTACCAGTCGCTATCTGAAAAACACATTCTTGTGACTTTCAACAAACCCACCCTCCAGGCTGCTTTTAACAACACTGGTTGGACTGGTAGACTGCTCCAGCCTAGTTGTCTATCTTCCCAAAACACCCCATGTATTCCAGACTATCTCATGCTTGTTGAGGCTAACCTTGGAGCAAATAAGGTTAATTTCTTTACCGAAGGCAACACGATCATTGAAGTAGAGCTGGATAAGAATCGCTTAAGACGCATGGTTACTGTAAATACCAAAAACAATAGTAATTCCCACGAATTTCCAGGGGGCATTTATAAAAATTACATCCGCATACTAACTCCTCCCGATGTTGTATTAGATCAAGTAATTCTAGATGGCGTTTCTCTTGACTTAGCTAGCATTAACAGAGAAAGCCTTGGTCAATACCAGAGCTGGGGATTATATCTAGAAGTTGCCCCAAATAATAATTCCAGTCTTAAATTTAGCTATTCAAGTAGTTATACTACACAGCAACCGACAACCTATGAACTCATGATCCAAAAACAGCCAGGAAGCAAAAATATGCCAGTCACACTCAGCATGGAAGCTAACGAGAGACAACGACTTGAGCCACTGAATTTCAAGTCGATCCCCTCAGGGACATCGCAAGCTTCACTTGCTCGAAGATCTACCTTGATCTATAATACAAATCTCAACACAGATAAGGTGTTAAGCATAAAAATACAATGACTAAGCGTCAACAACTAAAAGCAGAGAATCGAAAAATTACTGGGAAAAAAGTTAAACAACTACGCAAGGAAGGTATTCTTCCGGCTAGTATATACGGAAAAAAAGTCAAGTCCGGTTCAATTCAGCTAAACAAAGATGAATTTATTAAGCTATATAGAAAAACAGGTGAGACAGCCATTATTGACATTCTGGTTGGCAAGTCTAACGAAGCTCATCATGTTCTAGTCCGTGAATTACAAAAAAAAGCAACGACTGGAGAAGTGTTGCATGTTTCTTTCCAAGAAGTTGATTTAACCGAAAAGATTGAAGCAGTAATTCCAGTTCGATTAGAAGGCGAATCTACGCCAGTTAAAGAAAAACTGGCCCTCTTATTGCAAGAACTTAATGAAATAACCGTAGAAGCGGCCGCAGACAGCCTCCCAGAGGAAATCAAGATTGATATTTCTAAGTTGAAAGCCTCAGGAGACTCTATCTATGTTAAAGATATTGCCGTTCCCTCGGGAGTCGAAATTAAAAACGATCCAGAGGTAGTAGTGGTAAGACTCGACGATCTAATTGCACCAGAGTCAGAGGAGCTACCAGAGCCCGAAACACCCGAAGAAGAAGCTAGTGAGCCAGTTGAAGAAGTTGGTGAAGAAGAAAAGTCGATTGGTAAGCCAACAGACAACCCAGAAAGTAACTAAAAACATGACCAAAAGTGCCCGAAGAAAAAAAGTCACCAAAGCTGTTATTCCTGCCGCGGGATTTGGCACCCGCTTCTTACCCCAAACAAAAGCCATGCCCAAGGAAATGTTGCCCATCGTGGACAAACCAGTTATTCAGTATGTTGTTGAGGAGCTCGTTGAAGCTGGTATTCGCGATATTATCATAGTAACTGGGTATCACAAGAGAACTATTGAAGACCATTTTGACAACCCTAGCCTTGATCTAATCGAAAATCTGCGTATGGGAGGCGAGAAGAAAAAACATCTACTTGAGTCTGTTGAGCGCATATCTGACATGGCTAACTTTGTGTATGTACGACAAAAAGGTCCTTATGGAAACGGCACACCTCTCTTAAACGTCCGCCACCTCGTGGGAAATGAACCTTTCATCTACACCTGGAGTGACGACTTTATCATGGCAAAGCCATCTAGGTTTAAGCAATTAATTTCAGCCTATGAAGAATATGGATGTAACTGTTTAGCAAGTATCAGAGCCAAAACTGATGAGGATTACGATCGTTATGGCTTTGCAGGGGGCAAAGAAATCACAGATGGAATAATAAACATCGATAAAATTATTGAAAAACCGGGTAAAGCTGCGGCGCCTTCTGATCTGGCTAATGTTTCTGGCTATTTATTCATGCCCGAGATCTTCCAATATATTCAAGAAGCTTATGAGCAGCTGGAACCAGACGAAGAACTTTATTATAACGATGCGCTTAAAATGATGCTTCGAGATAAACACCAGGTCTTGGCTGTTGAAATCAAAGGAGGCACCTACTATGATACTGGAAATAAAATGGAATATCTTAAAACTATGATTAAATTTGCACTTGAACGCGAAGATATCAATGAGGAATTCCGCGCTTATCTCAAATCGCTCTCCCTTTGATTAAGCACTGCATTATAAGTAGGAGATAGTTGCTCAACACCTTCTTCGTTTATTAACACCAGCTGATAACTCAGCTCTTGGTTTGAAATTAAGCTATTAATTGTTAATTGATGCACGGTTCGTGGCACACTAGAAATAGTGACCCTTCTTGTGTTGTTTATGTAGGGTGCAGAATAAATCAAATCAGCTCGTTGCGGTGTGGTTGTTGTAAATGTAATTGAGATAGACGAGGGAGAAAGCTGGGTGATTATTGGCTTTTCCACTAGCGCACTTGCCTGGATCTGAGTCAATGTGGTTAAATTTACTGTTAAATAACTAAAGAGACCTACCAACACTAATCCCAGTGCCATAAATAACACCCCCATCTGCCTTGCAGCGCGTTTATGCATTGTCACACCAACTACTAGCTCACCCTGACAATCCGAGCACTTATATTCACTAACGTTGTGTGTGAAGGTTGACTTATGATTTGGTTTGAGCAGGCCTTGGCATTTGGGACAGGCTTTTGCACTTTTGTAATCTAGTTGACTACTATGTCTAATTGCATCCTCAATGTGAGTTGTATTTCGTAGTTCTTGATTATCAAACCAAACGCTCCCACAACCCTCGCAGCAATCCAGTTCTACTGCTCCAGATTTACCGCTAACATTTCGCGTCTGGAAATCACCGTAGCAGATTGGGCAGATTTTCATATGTTCCATGGTTACCCATTTACTCTCCTCCTCGAGCAAGCTCATTGAGACGTTCTAGTCGATACTTCTTTTTCTTGCGCTTCTCTGCTTCGGGCTCAAAAATAGAAGCTTCTTTAGCATCGTCAAGAACTTCTTCATCAGCTACTCTTCGCTTAAAACGCGAAACTAATCGGTATGTTGTTTCTCCTTTTTTCTTACTAACTGTAACCATAAAAAATTCACCTCCATCACTAATATTATACTAGAAAAATCTTAAGCAGGGGCGGAAGGAATCGAACCTTCATCAAAGGTTTTGGAGACCTCTATTCTACCATTAAACTACACCCCTATATGGATAAATTATAGCACCAGGTATGCTATAATTTCTTCATGTTAGCAAATGGGGTCAGCCACCATTTATAGTGCCTGTCTTTTTGCCTTATGCCCAATCACTGGCATTTAGTTCTCTATTCAAAGAACGTTAAGGTGGTTTGAGTTGGACAGATAATATAGTAAAGATTTTGTCTCGAACAGACATTAAGGAGAGGGTAGGGTGGCCAAAAGCAAGAAATGGTGGCTGACCCCATTTACCAAAAAGAGGGGATTACTTCAATTTCTTGCGTTCTTTGTGTTCTGTATTCTTATTACATTTAGCACAAAACTTCTTTATACCATCTAGCTTTTCTTCTGTATTTGCCCGATTACGCTCGGTAATATAATTCTGGCTATTA
>Ga0210057_1000480_pt1 | contig 65992 bp, 75 predicted proteins | sample CryGeyCG2114_010_2_FD_183968 | JGI IMG/M metagenome (GOLD analysis project Ga0210057, IMG submission 183968) | Groundwater microbial communities from aquifer - Crystal Geyser CG10_big_fil_rev_8/21/14_0.10 (SPAdes) (version 2) | ecosystem: Environmental > Aquatic > Deep subsurface > Groundwater ...
TAAGCAAAACACCGATAACAAGAACGGCAAGTTTCCAGTTATCTCTTTTCGATTTATTTTTCATTTCAAAACCTCCTTTTAATGTAAAAATAAGAATTTTTCAATATTTAAATCTTTTTAAGAGTTTATCCACAACTTGCAGAAGTTGAACTGGAAGTTGTCGAATATCCGAATCCTGCTGAAGGTGATTCAGAAGAATAAGTTTTTGAACATTCGCTTGGTTTATTTCCTGTGAAAGCATTACAAATTGCTGTTTTTATTGCTTCAGGATTTCTGGCTATGCTTACTTCTTTTCCATCTAAAACTACTGTTGGTGAACCTTGAACTCCATATTCAGTATTTAATTGCTTGTCAACTTCAAAATAAGTTGCAGCTTTTGATTTCATACAGCTTTCAACTTTTGTTTTGTCTACTTTTGCTTTAGTCATACAAGCATCCTCTGTTCCTTCTCCAGCTTCTAAGAAACATTCTAAATATACAATTAATTTATCTGATTGTTCCTCTCTTATGCAGATTTGCCTGTAATTTTCATCATCTTCCTTTTGTCCGTGCATTGTGTAACTTACAAATCTTAATTCAATATTTGCCTTGTCCTGAAATTCTTTCCATACAGGCAATATTGCTTTCTCTATTTGGGTTCCGTAAGGACAATAACTCATAACAAAGAATTGCAATGTTGGAGCATTAGGAATTTTTTTCAATTCTTTTGCCTCGGTTTTTATAATCTCTCTTTTATTTAGTTTTATTTTCACTATTATTTCTTTTCCAGCGTATTTGTTGTTTCCATCCAAAATTATTGCTGTTTCATTGAAATCTTTTACAATTTTCGTTCCATCTAAATCAAATTCGTCATTTAATACAGGTTCTAATTTAAGATAAATATTAGTAGCGTCTGAATATAATTTTATCTTTGTCTGACCCATTTCAGAATCCATCTCAGCATTTTCCTGAGAAAGTTTTAACGCCAATGTTAATTTATCTGGTGTTATAGATTTAATATACAATGAAATATAAGGAGGATAATACGACTCTTCAGCTCCGATAGTTCCTTCTCTACTCAAAACAACCTTATTTGTTGCTTCGTCAGAAGATACAACTTTCCATCTTATCATCTCTGTTTCTGGACCGTAAATTTTATCTTTTACAGGAACTTCATTAAAAGCTTCTTTAAACTGGTCCAATGTAACTTCAAATGTTCTGTTCATCTCCTTTGTTTTTTCTATCGTTGTTGTTCTGTTTATTATCTCTAATTTAGAATCATCATAAACGCCGAAGGCTTCTTCAGGTTTTAATGTAATTGTTTTTTCCTCACCTTCAGACATAGTTGCTATCTCTTTAGATAATTTATCTGAAACTAATCCCAAGCTTGAATCTATTGAATCTTGTTCATAAACTCCCTGACTTGACATTGCTTCTACATTATCTGCACTTAAAGTGTAAGAAACATTAACATTTGTTATTAAAGTGGATTTTTTAATTTGAATAACATTTGTTGCAAATAATATTATTAATACTATTACTGCAATAATCAGACCGATAGCGAGAATTCTTCCCCACCTAATATTTTTCTTTGGATTGTGTTCCTCATGTTTAATTTCATGATGCTCTTCTTTAACATCCTCTTTATGTTCATGCTCTTTAGATTCATGCATCTCTTCTTTCTCTTTTTTTTCTTCAGTCATCTTTTAAAGAAATAAATATGCTTTATAAATGTTATGATATTTTATTATATCTTTTAAGAGTAAAACAAAAAGAAATAAAAACTTCTTTTCTTTAACTTTATAATAAAAAAGTAAAATTATGTCAATCTAAAGACTAAATAAGTTTCTTTGGATTCGACAAGCCTTTCTTTTCTAAAGAAAGGATAGTCAATGCCTCAAGAAATAATAATAGGAAGAAACAATTCAGACAAGCAGTTGTTTGGCGACAAGGGTTTGATTTACATAGGCAAACATTGGGTAAAAATGGGGCAGGTAACATCATTGAGCAATCCTGTTTATCTTGATGTTGCACGAAGCCACGTCGTTCTTATAGCAGGTAAAAGAGGAAGTGGTAAATCTTATACTTTAGGAGTAATTGCCGAAGGAATAACTGATCTGCCTGAGGAAGTTTCAAAAAATATAGCTCCAATAATTTTTGATACCATGGGAATTTACTGGACTATGGCTTACAAAAATGACAAAGATTATGAATTGCTTAGACAATGGAAACTGGAAAGCAAAAATCTTCCGACAAAAGTTTTTGTTCCTGCAGGAAAAACAAAACTGTATGATGAAAAAGCAATTCCTTATGACAAGGAATTTGTTATTGATGTTTCCGAAATCAGCGTTGAAGACTGGATTACAACTTTCGGTCTGAATTTCTTGGATTCTGTTTCACTAGTTCTGGAAAGAAATCTTACACAGCTTATTGATTCCGGAAAAAAATTTGATATAGATGATATAATAAAAAAAATTCAGGAAGATAAAAATTCCGATAAAAAAGATATTAACGCAGCTGTAAATTTGATGGAAGCTGCAAAAACATGGGGAGTTTTTGCATCAAAAAAACAAACGGGTGTGAAAATCTCCGATGTTATCAATGCTGGAGTTACTACAGTAGTAGACTTGTCTGCTTATTCAAGTTTGGGAACGTTTAATGTTAGAGCTTTGGTTATCGGTTTGTTATGCAAAAAATTATTTAATGAAAGGATGGATGCAAGAAAGCAGGAGGAAATTGAATCTGTTAAAAGAGGAATTGATTATCTGAATTATACAGACAAAAGAAAAATGCCGATGGTCTGGATTTTAATTGATGAAGCACACGAATTCCTGCCGAAGGATTTTAAAGACAAAAACGCAGCTACAGATCCTTTAGTCCAGGTTTTAAGGGAAGGAAGACAGCCTGGTTTGACATTGGTTTTGGCAACACAACAGCCAGGTCAAATTCACCGAGATGTTATGACGCAGTCAGATATAATTTTAAGCCACAGAGTTACAGCAAGTTTTGATATTGAGGCATTAAACTTAATCATGCAGAATTATACATCAGCAGGAATTTCCTCTTTTCTGAATAATTTACCAAGATTAAACGGAAGTGCGATAATTTTGGATGATAATTCCGAGAGAATTTATCCAATCAGAGTAAGGCCAAGATTCACATGGCATGGCGGTGAAGCCCCGACAGCAATAAGCGTTGAGAAAAGAATTTAATTCAAATATCCAACTTCTACAAAATTTTTATTTACTTCTAGAATTGTAAAACCACAAGGTTCAGTTTCTCCTGCAGTATACAATCCTTTATTAAAAAGAAAAACATATTTTCCGTTTTCTTCTGCAAGACACTGGGAAACAAATCTCGCATATGTTCTATCTACAATTTCAGTTAAAGTTGCTTTTATTTCGTAAACTGAGCCTAATCTAGCTTCGTTTGAACCTGAGGCATAAGTTCCCGATTCATAACCAACACCACCTATCACATTCCCGGTTATCAAGTTTCTTAAACTACCAAAAAATCTCGCAAAAAAACCTTTTTCTTCTACTTTTGGCTGTTCAACTATTATTTCTTCCTTTGGAACACTATTATCTAAATTATCTTCAATATTTGTTTCAACTTGTTCTTCAATCACTTTTTTTACAGGAGGTGTTCCCGGAGATAATTCAACTGTCTTGAAAATTTTGGATTCAATAGGAATTAATTGTGCTTTTGTCATGTAAGTTTCTATTGTTTTTATATAATAAGAATTAGAACTTACAGCATGCCCACTAAAATTAATTTTTGATGGAGTATAGTTAAAACCTATTACCACAGCAAATAGAATTATGATTCCAAGAGCAATCCACATATGCGGATGTGAATTTTTTAATTTCCTCTTTTTCATACTCATAGCAGGTAATTTTAGTTTAAATAAATTTCGCTGCAGAAATTAATTATCTTTTTTTCTTTCTAGATTTCTTTTTTGGCTTGGATTTTGTTTTCTTCTTTCTAGATTTTCTTTTGGTATAAACAACCAAACCAACTACCAAAACCATCAAAGTTAAAGCAAGAATTCCAAATCCTAAAAAGCTTGGAGCTTTTCCTTCATCAGAAATTGCAAAACCAGTCATTCCCTGTTCCGGTTCATACATCAATCCGAAAAATAAACTGGCTACAAGAACAATAATCACTGTAACCCAGAAAACAGTATGTTTTTTTCTGTGTTCCAAGTCTTTCATTCTTGTATTATACCTGTTTTCCCACTTTCTTTTATTCATAAAAAATCAAAGAATTTTATATTTAAATAGGTTTCGTTATTAACAAATTATTCTTTCTAAGTTAAGAAATTTTTTAATTAAAAAATCCAAAATAATAGTTTGTTTTTGTTCCTTTAATTCAACTTCTATCTCCATTGATAAAATATAGTTAGTTACCTTTTTCGGGATATTAATAGCATAAAATTTGAACATTCTTGTTGAATTTCTTGGAACATTCGCAAAATGACCAGTCTCTCTTATTTCTAAAATACCATCTTTTTCAATATAATTTCCTCTTTTATCCCTAATCACAAAATTTATTAAATTAAATTTGTAGGATTCATTTTCCTCTCCATAATTTTTAATCATGCAAATTATATAATTTGTTTGTCCACTAAATAAAATTGATGGTTCCCCATCACCTGTACAATGAATATCAGATTCAGTTTCACCCAATATTTCATCTACTTCAAATTTTTCTTCCAATTCTTTCAGAATCTTGCTTTCTGGACCCGACGATAGTTTTGTGCAATAAATACCTCTAAAAATACTAAAAGTAATACATAAAATTATTAAGGATATAAGAATTATTAAGCCAATAATCAATAACTTTCCTCTTTTTTTCATGGTAAGTCTAATAAAATAAACTATAAAAATTTAACTTAACACCTTAAAATCAATCCTCATTCTGAATTTGTAAGGAGCTAATTCACCGGCTTTTTTCAATTTTAAAATTTTAATTTTCTTTTTGCTTTCTTTTACTTTTTGTTTTACCAATTCCAAACTTTTTTTAAAATCTTTTTCATTTCTGAAATCATAGAAATGAATGATTGTCCCTTTTTTGGAAACTGCAAACGCCTCTTTCAGAAAATCGTATTTTAATTGCGGACGAGCCATGATAACTCTATTATATCTTTCCTTCAATTTTGAAACAACTTTTTTAACATCGCCTTGAATAACTTCAATATTCTTTATTTTATTTAGCTCAACATTTTTCTTTGCATATTTTACAGCTTCTCTGTTTAATTCGATATCAATAATTTTTTCCGGTTTGGAATTTTTTGCTATGACTATAGAATACGGACTGACACCAGAAAACATAACCAAAATTTTTTCATTTTTTTTGACTTGCTTAGCAATTTCAAGCCTTTCAGTTGCCAACCTCGGTGAAAAATATGTTTTGTTTATATCAAAGAAAAAAACACAATTATTCTCCCTATAAAATGTTTCTGTTTTTTTATCTCCAGCTAGCCATTTGTAAGTTGCTTTTCTCAATCTACCTTTGAATTTTTCAGATTTTTCATAAATAGATTTGATGTTCTCTCTTTTTAACAACTCCTTGGCCAATTTCATGTCTTTTTTCTTAAGAATTGCAATATTTCCGATTATATCGTAACTTGTCATAAAATATTAAGGAAAAATCAACTTTTAAGTATTTTGTTTTAATTATATTCTTTTTAATATAAATTTTTATAAAGCTAGTTTTTTAAAATTAGTTTATGACTGATGCTTCAAATTTGTTACGAAATAGAGTTTCTATTGGGAGAGAGAAGGTAGATGAAAAAAAATTATTTGACTTGGTAGGATGTGATGCATCCTTACCGTTTATAATATTCGCATTAGAGATTCTAAAAGATTCTGAGTCCACAATTAGATGGAAAGATCTTAGGTATGAAACAGCAGTTGCAATGTGTGGCAAAGAGCGTGACAATCCAAAAATAAGATTCTGGATAGGACTCTATACTGATTTTGACATCCCAGAAGAAATGGTAAAATTGGGACTCATCAAACCAGCCGATCTATCTTTAGATGAAGGTTATCGATTGACAGATGTTGGGAGCAGTTATTTTGTTATAAAATAGATAAAATTTATAAATCAATTTCTTTTTATATTAAAATGATAAAAAAGATTGTGTTTATACTATTTTTATTTTCTTTGTTAGTCATAGTTGGTTGCTCCAACAATAATCCTGCAAATGAGGAAATTATAAAATGTATTGGACAGAAAGTAACCTTATATGTTTCTGAAGGATGTACTCATTGTGTAAAACAAAAGCAAATTTTAGGAGAAAATATAAAATATGTTGATTTAATTGATTGTTCAGAAAATTCTCAAGCATGTCAAAACGCTGGAATTAGGTATGTCCCAACTTGGATTATAAATGGAGAAAAAATTACTGGAGCTCAAACAATTGAAGTTCTTAAAACTTTAACTGGATGTTAACGAAACATTTTTAAATTTCAAATTTTATTGAGAATTATAATTCAAAATGGTAGCAGGAGTTGAAGCATTAACTATCGGGAAAATTTTGGGATTAGCAGCAATCGATGCTGTAAATCCTTGCGCTTTGGCTGTTTTGACTTTAGTTCTTATTTCAATTCTAACAGCAAATCCAAAATCTAAAAAAAATGTTTTATTTGGCGGCTTGTTATTTTCATTATCAGTTTTAATTTTATATTTTATATATGGAGCGATTTTTATCAATCTTTTCAAAGTTTTTGTAACTGGAGTAAAAGGAGTCCAGCCGTTTTTGTATGGTGGTTTGGCTGTTGTAGCAATTTTTTTGGGAATTTTAAATATCAAGGATTTTGTCAAATACAAAGCTGGTAGTTTATGCACAGAAATGCCGATGTCAATGCGACCAAAAGTTAAAAGTTGGATTGATAGGATAATTTCACCTTTAGGTGCATTCATTATCGGAGCTTTTGTGACTGTTTTCTTATTGCCCTGCACAATCGGACCTTATATAATCGCCTCGGGAATTTTATCATCACTTCCAACGTTTTTACATACAATTCCTTGGCTGTTAATATATAATTTAGTATTTATCCTGCCGATGGTAGCAATAACTATAATAATTTATATAGGATATTCAAGTGTTGAAAAAGTTTCCGGATGGAAGGAAAAAAACATAAAAATTTTGCATCTTATTGCAGGAATTCTTATGTGCTTAATCGGAATCTATATGATTTATGAATCCTGGGCAGGTTTGATGCTTGCTTTAGGATTATAATATTGTAACATCTTTAAAGTAGTTACATAATGATAAGATTTATAAAGATAAATTTCGTTTGTATAAAATGGTATTGTCAAGAATTAATCCAAAAAATATCAAATGGCAAAGGAAAGGAATTTTGTATAGGGGCAATACTCAATGGAAATTTGAACATACAGTTTTAAGAAGTATGATTAGTGGTGTGAAACCCGTTTATAAGGGTTGTGAAGATAGCGAAGGAATAAAAACTTTTTGTTCTAACTTACTAACAGAAGCTATAATATTTGCGAGGGATAGAACTAGAGAACATTCTACTTATGCAAGAAGATTAGAGTCTCCATTTACAATTTATCCTTTAATTATGGAAATTAATGTAGTAAATTATACTGATAAAATATATCAAACTAATGAAGGAGAAGGATTAATAATAACTGGTTCAATTAGTTTAGATGATATAAATATTATATTCTCCTCTAAAAAGGATCTAATTCCAAATCTCCCAGTTAAAAAATCACTGCAAGAATTATGTAGACAAGCCGATTTTAAAGAAGAAGATCTGGTGGAAAGATTTGAAAAAAATAGAGAAGAAATATCTTTAGAATTATATTCTAAAGTTTTTGGTCCGAAGATATCTACACAATATGATTATCAAAAAGAAATCAAATTTATCTCTGAATTTATAGAAGTTTTAAGAACTAAATTCAGATAACTCAAAAATAATTTAAAGTCTGTTTTCTTGAATTAATTATGAGAACATTTGTTTTTTATTCAGAGAAAGCAAAAACAACCGGAAAAATCAAAGATGATTTAATGCAGTCCGGAAGAATGGATATAGTAATTCATTCAATCATTGCAACTTTCTTTTTGTCGCATAAATTAAGAAAAGATGTTGAAATGCATCTTGTTTTTGACGGACCTCCAAATCCACCCCAACATTTAATTTTCAGATTTAATGAGGAAACACCGATAAGCAAAAAAGATGTTGCCGGTTTGATATCAAAAATGCTTTACAAATCAGAAAAAGGAAAAATAAAAGAGATTTTTCCCGGATGTTTTATTGAGAAAAAACATTTTGAAGCTGTCATATCAGAACTAAAAGAAAAAAACAAGAAAATCTTTCTTTTGGATTTAGATGGGGAAAAAATGGAAAATTTGAAGGAAGATGAAATAAACAATTCTGTTTTTATTCTAGGAGATGATGATGGAATTCCAAAATCAAAGCTAAAAACTATAAAACATATGATTGACAAAAAAATTTCAATCGGTCCGGAAATGTATTTTTCAAGTCAGACTATTATTATACTGAATAACTTTCTGGATAAATATTTAAACAATGTTTAATTAATAAATAAAAGAGGAAAAATGTTCACACCGTTATTTGACAGTTATTATATAACAATCAAGGGTTTAGTCACCGGAGTTTCTTTCAGAGCTCACATTGCAAAAAGAGCAAAAGCTTTGAGTTTAAATGGATGGGTGAAAAATTCTGCAGGAAAAGTTGAAATTGTTGCCCAGGGAGAAAATAAAAATGTTGAAGAGTTGATAGAATACTGCAAAAAAGGTCCGGAATTTGCTCATGTTGCAGACATAAAAGTTGAAAAAATAAAATCAGACCAACTTAAAAATTTTGAAATAAGATACTAATTTTTTTCCATACTCTTTCTAATATTCTCAGAATCAAAATATAATCCTTTTACTTCGTATTCTTCTGGCCTGAAAGTAATCTGGACTTTAACTTCTTCTTTTTCGAATCTGCAAGTGAATAGGTAAACAATAAAACCTGCTGTATGATTTGGCGAATAACCCTCAATAGAAATATATCTTCCGCTTGTTTTTGAAATTAGACTCTTTAAGTCATTAAATCTTTTTTCTGTTATAGCTTTTCTCATTTCCGCAGAAAAATCCCTGCTGAAATTGATATAATCTCCATTATCAAAAGATTCAAGAATATTTTTTGCTATCAATTCAACTTGTTTTTGATCCATTTTTTCTTCAGCTGTTTCTTTTTTACATCCACTGATAAATATCAATAAAACAAGGAAAAGTAATATTATAAAATTTATTGTTCTCATGTATATAGAAAAATCGGGATGTTTTTATATCTTGCCTTTCATAAAATATTTAAATTGTCCAATATTAGCTTAATTATGTTGGAAATCTAAAATTTCCAGCCTACCAAAATTTCGGAGAAATTTTGCTATGTCCAGAGAAGATGAAATCATAAAAGAGAGGCTAAAAAAAATAGAAGAGCTCAGAAAAGAAAAGATAGATCCCTTTCCGACAAAATTTGATAAGCAAAATAATGCTTTGGAAATTTTTGAGAAATATAAAAAATTAAAGGAAGAGGAGAAAGGAAAGGAAAAAATAATTTTAGCCGGAAGGTTGCTGACAAAAAGAGATCTGGGGAAAATAAATTTTGCTCATATTCAGGACGAAACAGGAAAAATACAGATTGTTGTTTCCGAGGATTATTCTGGAAAAGATATTGTAAATTTCTTTAACAAAAAATTAGATACCGGAGATATTGTAGGTGTTGAAGGAATTCCTTACAAAACAAAAAGGGGGGAAATATCAATCTTAGCAAAAAAATTAATCCTGCTTACTAAATCAATACTGCCTTTGCCTGAGAAGTTTCATGGTCTGCAGGATGTTGAAGCAAGATACAGACAAAGATATCTGGATTTGATAACAAATCCCGAAGTAAAAAATTTATTTAAAAAAAGATGCGAGTTTATAAAAAATATCCGGGAATTTTTAGATAAAAATGGTTTTCTCGAGGTTGAAACTCCGGTTTTAGAATTAAAAACTGGCGGAGCAGAAGCCCGTCCTTTTATAACACATCACAATACTCTGGATGTTGATATGTATCTGAGAATTTCTCTCGAATTGTATCTGAAAAGATTGATTATTGGAGGTTATGAAAAAGTTTACGAACTGGCAAAAGTTTTCAGGAACGAAGGAATGTCATCAGAACACTTGCAGGAATTTACACTTTTGGAATTTTACTGGACATGGCACGATTACAACGACTTGATGGATTTCACAGAAAAAATGATTAAAGAAATAATCAAAAAAACATTTAATACTTTAAAAATAAAATATAAAACTCACGAACTTGATTTTTCAAAATCTTTTCAAAAGTATGATTATTGCGAATTAATAAAGAAAAAAACAGGAATTGATTTGTTAAAGGAAGATACAAAAGAAAAACTTGTTAATGCAATTAAGTCAAAGAAACTGGAAAAAGATATTGACTTGAATTTAGGTTTGGGAAGAATTGTTGACCAGCTTTACAAAAGGCATGTTAGAGAAAGTTTAATCCAGCCATGTTTTATAATTAATCATCCGGTAAGTGTTTCACCTTTAGCAAAACGAAAGAAAGACAATCTTTTTTTGACAGAAAGATTAAGTTTGTTAGTTGCAGGTGCTGAAATTGTAAATGGTTTTTCCGAATTAAATGATCCTATAGACCAGGAAGAGAGATTTAAAGAACAGCAAAAGATGAGAGATGCTGGAGATGAAGAAGCGCAGATGATGGATGAGGATTTCATTACAGCATTAAAAATAGGAATGCCCCCGACAGCTGGTTTTGGTCTGGGCATCGACAGATTTTTTACAATCTTGACAAATTCCGAATCAATCAGAGAAATTGTTTTCTTTCCAATGATGAAAGAAGAATAACAAGATTTAAAAACTAATTTAATAATAAAATAACATAGGTGATAATAATGAACTACAAAGCAAGATGTATGAAATGTAAAAAAGAAGTAGACGTTAAAGAACCAAAAGAAGTTGAAATAAAACCAGGAACATGGGCTGTTAAGGGAAAATGCAATGTTTGCGGAACAAATGTCTACAGAATAATCGGAAAAAAGAAATAAAATTAGAAAGGAGGTAAAAATGGCAGAAGATTTTGTAATTGTAAAAAGTTCTATTAAGAATTATGTAAATGATATGAATGTTGCCTCGGATTTTGCTGATGCCCTAAACAAAGAAGTTATAGAGCTAATAAAAAAAGCTGTCAAGAGAGCAGAAGCAAACGGAAGAAAAACTGTTTCAGCCAGGGACTTGTAAAAAAAGAAAAATTAGATGACTAAGGTTCTTGTTGATGGTCTCTCTTCAACTCCAAAAACATCTCTTACTTTATCCATAGTCAACAAATCAGAATGAATTAATATTTTTCCGTCTGGTTTCACAACCCTCATCGATTCTCTGTAAAATTCTTCTATAAATCTTCTTTCTGTGTTTAACTCACCGAGATTAATAGCAAGAACTAAATCATAACTCTCTTCTGGTTGTTGAGTCATATAATAAAAACCATCTATATTAAGTGCTCTCTCCTCTGGAAAAAATCCGGAATTTTTTAAGGTATTAATATCGTTAAGATTTATATCAATAGCAATTATATCTTCAGATAAAAGTTTTAAAACTATAGAAGAACCACCAGCACCACATCCAAAATCTAAAATTTTCCCTGTTAAATGTCTTTTTTCTATTCTTGATAAATATAAAGCTTTCTCTAAAATCTGCAAAGCTGCTTTATATTCAATAAATTGATAATCAGTCAATTTACTTTGTTTTAATATGTTTAATCTTGGTAATCTTTCTCTAAATAAATATTTAAGGCCAATTCCGTTATTTGGAAATTTCATAAAATAAAATTCTTCTGACATAGCAACACCTTCATCTGTAACTATTTTTGGCTTGCCAAACCATTCAGTAAAAATTGGAATTTTTCCTGCCATATTTGCAGAAAGTTTTGGTCGTATTTAAACCTTTCTAATAGTAATCATTTTTAAGGAGTAACAAATGTATAAACTACGCAATAAAACTATAAAAACTCAGAATAATTAAAACAATTATGTCAAAACAAAAAGGGAGTGCAGCTGAAAGAGAAATTTTCCATATTCTTTGGGATAATGGTTGGGCTGTACTCAGAGCAGCCGGAAGCGGTTCAACTACTGAACCCTCTTGCGATTTATTAGCTGGTAAAAAATCTGCTAGAAGAAAATATGCTATTGAAGTAAAGGTTACTAAAAGCAAGACAAAATATCTTGAAAAAAAACAAATTGAAGATTTAATTTATTTTTGCGAGACATTTGGACTTGAACCGTTAATTGCGATAAAATTTAATCACAAGGGATGGTTTTTCTTTCATCCCTCAAAATTGCGGGACTGTGGAAAAAATTTAGTCATCTCGTTAGAAGAATGTGAAAAAGTCGGGAAGAAGCTGGATAAATTTTTGAACTAAAAAAATAAAAACTCTCCTTTCTTTACTTTACTATGAAAATAAAATTTATACCGATAGATTATGATTATTTTGACTGGAATGAAAGAAATTTCATAAAGATTGTAGGCAGGGATGAGAACAACAAGAGAGTTTGTCTGATTGATGAATACACAGCTTCTTTTTGGGCAATTTTGAAAGATGATGTAAGCGATAAAAAAATTGAAGACATAAGAAAAAAAATAGAAAAAATAAAAGCAGATTCTTCGCTAAGAAATTCTTCAGTTGTAAGAACAGAACTGCATAATAAAAAATTTCTCGGGAAAAATGTAAAAGCAATAAAGATATTTATTACAAATTACAAAGACGGACATGCTATCGCGGACCAGATTGATTTCGATGAGATAGAAAAGAGGAGGGAATATGACATCAATCTAATCACAAAATACATCATAGAAAAAAAAGTAAAGCCATTGATGTGGTATGAAGTTGAAGGCGAAATTTTTGACAAGTTTGGTTCTTACGATGCCGATATCTGTTTAAAAATAGAAAGAATGAAAGAAATCCAGGAAAAAGAATTTTTTCCAAAGATAATGGCATACGATATTGAGACAGATAAATTTGAAATTGGCAGGGGAAAAATAGTCATGATATCCTTGGTTGCAAAAAATTTCAAAAAAGTTCTTACATGGAAAAAGTGCCCGCATAATCTGGATTTTGTCGAATGTTACAAAGATGAAGCAGAAATGTTGGAAGCTTTTGTTGATTACATACAAAAAGAAAATATTGATGTATTGGCAGGTTATTTTTCAGATAATTTTGATTTGCCTTATTTGAGAGCAAGGGCTGAAAAAAACGGAATTAAATTGTCTATTGGTTTGGACGGAAGCCAGCCAAAATTATCAAAGGGAAATGCAATCTCTGCAAGAATAGACGGGATTGTTCATATTGATCTGTTCAAATTTATAAAAACAAATTACTCGCAATATTTGCAGTCAGAAACTTTGTCTTTAAATGAAGTTGCATCAGAATTAATCGGAGAAAAAAAATTGGAATGGAAGCATAAACATTCGTCTAAAATTGAAAAAGACGAATGGATTAAATATTTTGAATATAATCTGCAGGATTCGGTTTTAGTTTACAAACTTATGGAAAAATCCTGGCCGGATATAATGGAATTCTCGAAGATTATACGAGAGCCGTTATTTAATGTTTCAAGGGAGAGCATGTCTGTTCATGTTGAAAATTATATCATACATAATCTTGAGAAGTTTGATGAGATAGCTGAAAAACGGCCCCTGAACGACGAAATATTAAAAAGAAGAATGCTGGGAAAATACGAAGGAGCTTTTGTTTTCCAACCACAACCAGGTTTGTATGAGGACATAGCATTTTTTGATTTCACAAGCATGTATTCCTCAGTTATAGTAACTTATAATTTGTCATTATCGACTTTTTTGGAGAAAAAAGAGATTAATTCAACTGAAGTTTTTTTAAGCGAAAATCATAAAGTTTATTTTGCAAAAGAAAAAGGATTTTTTCCAGTGATGCTAGAGGAAATAATAAAAAAAAGAAAACAATACAAAAAAGAATACAAGGAAAATCAAAACGCAATTTTAAAGGCAAGGAGTAATGCTTTCAAATTACTGGCAAATGCATCTTATGGTTATTTAGGTTTCTTTGGTGCGAGATATTATTGCAGGGAGGCAGCAGCTTCAACAGCTGCTTTAGCAAGAAAATCAATATTGGAGACAATAGAAAAAATAAAAAAAAAAGGATATAAAGTAATCTACTCTGATACAGACTCAATAGCTTTTTTAGTGAATAAAACACAAAAAAAAATAATTGAAATGCTGAAGGAATTAAATTCAGAGTTGCCTGGAATTATGGAACTGGATTTGGAAGGTTTCTACAAAAGAGGAATCTGGGTTTCGAAAAGAACAACGACAGAAGGAGCAAAGAAAAAATATGCCTTGATAGATGAAGATGGGAAAATAAAAGTCAGAGGTTTTGAAACTGTAAGGAGAGATTGGTGCAGATTAGCAAAAAAAGTTCAAAATGAAATCATATCCTTAATTCTGAAAAACGGAAATGAGAAAAAAGCATTGGAATATTTTAACGAGATTGTAAAAAAAGTAAACAAGAAAGAAATTGAGAATGACGATTTGATAATAAAAACACAACTTAAAAAGGAAATATCGAGTTATGCAGCATCAATCCCACATGTTGTTGTTGCAAAAAGGATGCTGGAAGCTGGATTGCCGGTAAGAATAGGAACTTTGATAGAATATATTGTTGTAGAAGACAAACAGAAAAATATGAAAAGGGGGAAGCCCGGTCTTGTTAGGGAAAGAGCCGAACTTCCCGATAGGGTTGCTCAAGGTGAATATGATGTTGAATATTATCTAAATAATCAGTTAATTCCAGCTGTCGAAAATATTTTTGAAGTTTTTAATGTTGATGTTAAATCACTCAAAGACGGAAAAACCCAAAAAAAGATTTCCGAGTTTTAGTTTCTTTTCCAGTGTTTACTGTTATTTTTTTTCATCCCCCGCAAAGCCAGGTATGATACAACATCCAAATCAAAGTTTTTGTATAACCTGTTTACCTTGACAAGTTCTGAATTGAAATTTGTTTTCATCTTTTTTGATTAAACTTTTTCTAAAAGTTTACCTCCTTTTTCTGAAATAGCTAAGAATTTTCTTTTTAAAGGGATTATGAAGAAAAAACAAAGAAAAGAACTAAAGAAGTTAATTTCATAAGCTTTAAAAACAATCAAAAATCAACCCGGTTTTTGAATTTTCCCTCGTAAGAAGCCCTGCCCTCCAACTTTTCAAAAATAATCTGTGCTATTTTGACTCCGGCTTTTAATCTTATTGGTTTATTGTTAAGATTGACAATTTCTAGAACTTGCTTGTTATTAATTCCCGGCTGGATAAATGATGCAGAAATATGAACAAGCAAACCCAAACGCGCAAAACGACTTCTTCCTTGAATCCAACCACAGATTTTATCATTCAATGTTATTCTTTCCTTTGTTATTGCTAAAATCATTTCTTTCGGCTTTAAAATTAATGATTTTTTCCTTACAATATTAATATAATCCTTATAATTTGTATTTTCCTCTATTGTAATTGGCTTATTCTTAAAAATTCCGAATTTATCATCCAAGGTCAAATCAACAGAAACAGCTCCGAGATTTTTATAATTAAACGGTTTTATTGTTATCTTTCCCCTTTTTATGTAATTTAAAATCACCTCTTTAGTCAATATCATAGATAAATTAATCAAAAGTCCTTTAAATATTTTACATTTGAAAACTTTATAGTTTTCATTATTATAGAATAAAGAAGCATAAATGTTATAAATGATTATTTATTTTAATTGATATGTACGGATTTATGTTCGCACCGGGCTGGTTTATGGGAATTGATGTTATTTTTGAAACCATAGCCATGATTGTGACTTTTATAATAAGTATGTATGCCTTTAAATTATACACATTCTGCAATGAAAAAAGATACAAATGGTTCGGTCTGGCTTTGCTGGCTTTGTCAATAGCATTTCTTTTTAAAATTTTGATGAATATTAACATTTATTATCATATTACTCATAGAATTGATTTGGGCATTGTTACTTTAATCAGGGAAAATGTCAGGGAATCAAATATAACTTTCGTTGTCGGTTATTTCTTTTACAGAATATTATCCTTATTGGGATTTTTCAGTTTGTATTTCTTATTGAGCAGAGATAAAGGTTTATGGGATTATATTTTATTCGGATTCTTTATAATTGCTACAACATTGGTAAGCAACTCCGCATATTATATTTTCCATATTACTGTAATATTAATCTTGATGTATATATGCTATTATTATGTAAAAAATTATTTCGTCAATAAAGAAAGTAAAAAAGCATTTTTGATGTGGTCTTTCATATTGATAATGGTAAGCCAGATTGTGTTTGCACTTGCTTTTTTAGGTGAATTTGTTTATGTCTGCGCCGAGGTAATTCAGTTGTTAGGTTATGGAACAATGCTACTTTCTTTTATCATGATAAACATTTCTGCAAAAAAGGTTTGTAAAGAGAATATAGAAAATGAATCGAAGATCAAAAGTGGATATAATAAACGAAATGCTGTTGGCTATAGAAAATAAAAACGGAAGAATAAAGCCAACTCATCTCATGTATAAAGCTAATTTATCTTATAAATTGTTGAAAGAGTATACAGATGAATTGATTACAAAAGGTATGATAGAAAAAAAAGATGAAAAAGACAAATCTTTTTTTGAGATTACAAAAAAAGGCAGAGAATTTATATATCAATTTAGGAAGATGATTGAATTCAAGAATACTTTCGGGATTTAATAAAAAAACCATTCCAGTGCTTCATTTATATTTGCGATTTCTACAACAGTTAAATTATATTCCTTTGCCAAATCAATCTGTTTTGGAATCTGCTCTTTTTGGCAGAAATCAACACCGCCGAACTTTTCACAATGTTCCTTTTCTTCATAAATGACATCTTTGCTTTGGGACAAAGGAACTAAAAATATTTCAAATCCAAGCTCTTTTACAACTTTCGCTTTTTTGCTTATATCTGAAACAGGGCCTATAGAACCGTCGTGGTTTATAACTCCGGAAATCATAACTTTCGGATTTATTTCTTTATTCCGCAAAGCCGCGATTGTTAGAACTGTTAATGCAGCACCGGCAGAAGGACCTCCGACAACAGATGCGTTGGCATGGATACTGTAAATCAAATCATATTTATTCACATCGATATTAGTTACATCGGAAGCAACTTTTCTTGCTGTTCTTATGCTTGACTGTGTGTCTGCCCAGAATAATAAATTATCGATACTTACCAATGTTCTTCCGGTTCCGGGTATTGATTCCAAAATTAAAAAAGTTTTTACTCCTTCTCCATCTTCGCTAACTGCCGGAACAGTCATTGAAATTAATTTTGAACCATTAAGAGTTGCTATCTTGCCTAAATTTTCAAATGAATTGTTTTCTTTTTCCTCTGAATTTTTAATAAATTTGTATGAAACAAAAGCAATAACGAAGAGCAATATTAATATTACTATCGTAAATGTAATCAAAATACTTTTAGAATCTCTTTTATTATTATCGGACCTCTTTTCCATAATAGACCTAAGCATATATCTTTTTTAAATTTAATGCAATAAAAAAGTTTATATATCATTTTTACCTCAATTTTACATTAAAAAGGAGGTTCAAGAATGAAAAAGAATAAAGCTAAAAGAGATAACTTCAAGTTAGCTGTTTTAGTAATCGGTGTCTTGCTTATTGTTGGGATAACATTTGCAGTAATTCAGATAGCAAATTTAAGCAGCCAGATTTCAGGATTTGCTTCAAAAAATCCATGTTCTGATTCAGATGGTGGACAAAATGTAATCGAACAGGGAATAGCTACAGATTCGTCTGGAAGCGCAACTGATTACTGTATAGACGATTTGACATTAAGAGAATACTATTGCGGAAACAATGTTAATTACAAGGATTTAGATTGTAGCGAATACAACGGAAGAGTTTGCAGTGATGGTGCCTGTGTTTACGAGTAATTTTTATTTTTTAAATAGGGGGATATACTCAAATGAAAAGATTGTTCATTATAATTTTAATCCTATCAATCGTAGTTTTATCTTTGGCAACTATGATATTTGTTGAAAAAAGAACAACAGGCTACGGTGTTCAGAACTTAAATAGTTGTGTTGATACTGATGGTGGTTTGAATTTGGAATTAAAAGGAAAGTGTATTGCCAAAGATGGAGAAACTTTTGATGATTATTGTTTTACTCACCAAGTTAATGGACAAACAATATTAAGAGAATATTGGTGCACCGTAGATGGTTTTTGCGGATATAAAGATTATAATTGTATTTTTAGGTATCCTGGTTCTTGTTGTGAAGATGGAAGATGCGTTAAATGACCCTGCTGAGATTTGAACTCAGGACCTCACGATTTCTCAAACCTTTTGAAAGTCACACTAAAGCTTCTTTCTTTCCCGAGGGGATCTTTCTTCTCTGAAGAAAGAAAGGCTCTATCAGTCGTGCGCGCTACCAGGCTGCGCCACAGGGTCTTTTTCAATCAAAAAGCATTTCTTTTATTATTATTTTTATATGGTGAAATGATTTTTGTTGACGCCCCGGACAGGATTTGAACCTGCGACCCTACGATTAACAGTCGTATGCTCTACCAACTGAGCTACCAGGGCAGATATAGTCTATAGAAAATAAAATAATTTAAAAAACTATTGGTTTAGAATTTAATCACTATTTGGAATAGTAACAGTAACTGTTGTTCCTGCTCCGATCTTATTAGGATCTCCCCCAGGTATTGTCGATTTATCAACACATTCTTCAATTAACCATTTCATAAAATTATCAAATTCCTCTGCATTTTTATCCGTTCTTACATAACCTTGGCCATTATTTTCGATGTAAGCTTTTAATCTATTGTATAAATTATCTCCTTTTTCAATTGGAATTTTTAAAATTGTATTGGTATCTATTCTCATACATTCTATATTTTCCCATCTGAATGTGTCCAATATTCTATTTGAATTAATAGTATCAGGAATTTCTAATCTATTTTCAAGTCCTGTATAATTTTCAGCAGGGATTTCAGTATGAGTCTCAACATATTTTGAATCATATTTCTTTTGCTCGCAGCCAAGAATTCCTAATCCGATACCTAACACTAAAACAGAAAAAACTCCCCGATAAATTGCTTTATAATTACAGCTAAAAAATTCATAAACTTCTTTTATTGGACTTAAAATTTCTTTCGTCATTGGTTATTTAAGAAAACAGTATTTATAAATTTTTCTCTTTATAGTGGTAACACTACTTTTTAATTTTTCTCCTGAATTCCTCAAGTTCTGCTTCAATCTCTTTTCTTCTCTTTTGCTCAGATTCAAGGAATTTGTAAACATGTGCATGCGGAGCTCCTCGTATTATTTTTAAAAAAGCTTCTTCTGCAGAATGCACATTCTCAGCTTCCCCTATAATCCCTATAAAATTTTCTTTTATCATTATATCTGTTGCTGTTAAATAAGAAATTGTTTTTTTTGCTTTTCCTTCCTTCCCTATAACCCGCGATTTTATAACATCGATACGTGACGGATTTTTTGAAAAATTCTTTATATCAATTTGTTTAAATATTTTATCGGATTTAATCAGGCTCATTGCAATATTAAAAGGAAAGCCCAATGTAATAGCATCCAGAAAATATCTCAATAAAAATTCCTCAACTTTGTCTTTAGAATCTATCATTAATGAGTCATCTTCATTTTTCTTTATTTTTATATCTAGATTTTTCTCAATTTTCTTTTTCATCAAACCATTTTTTCCTATAATTCTAGCGATTCCTTCAGAACTAAAAAATATTTTTTCCATTCTAAAAATTTTCTCCAAAATTTTTTGAAATTGAAAATTCCATTTTCATACTTTTTAGAATTCTTCTTCTATTTCTTTTAGATAGCCGTTCCTTTTCAGCCAGGAAACTTGGGTTGGATTATATTTGAAAAGAACGTCACCTTTTTCATTATTAAATTCCCATGGAGCAACAATCACAACATCTCCTGGGCGAAGCCAAAGCCTTCTTCTTAATCTGCCGGGAACTCTGCAATTTCTTGTTTTCCCGTCCATACATCTTACTATAATACGGGAAGCTCCGGCTCTTTGGTCTAAAATACCGAGAACTTCTCTTCTTGAAGGAAGTTTTACCCTAACATAACCTTCACTTTTCTCTTCCGGTTTTTCTTCCTGACCAATATCCTTGAATTCTTCTTCAACCATCTACGAATTAAGAAATATTCGTTTATAAAAGTTGCTTTCTATAGAAAAGAAAAGGTATACGAAATTCCATTAATAAAATCAAAACAACCTTTCTTAATAATTCCGGATTTTTCCGCTGTTCTAACTGATTCTTTACCAACAATATTAAAAGTTGCATCTTCTTTTTTCATATCTACTAAAATTTCAACAGCTTTTTTTTCATCTACTTCTTCTCCGGCATAAAAAGATTCTTTAATGTCTAGCTGTTTGTCGCCTTCTTCAAATTTCTTGCCGATTAATCCAGAGTCACAGATAGAAACAATGATACGATACGCTTCATGAATTTTTATTTGCATCTTTATACAATCCTTGCTCTTACTGAATGTTTAGCACCGCAAGCCAAACAATGTAAAAATAAATAAGGACCTTCTTTGACAAGTTCTGAATCGGGTTTTCCGCATTCTTTGCACAAAACAAATTCTTTTGTATAATCTTCTATTTTTTTATTAATCATTGCGCTGCTGATTTTTCTGTTTAGAACAATTCTGTTAGCTTCCAAAACAGCAGGTGTTGCTAATTCTTTCAGCAAATATTTTCTTATATGCTCTGGATCTCTTCTTAAATATGATACTATAGCATTAAAATTTGTTATAATTGTTTTGTTCCCCTCAAAATGACCTTCAACTTTCGGAACCTCGAATCGGTCTTTAGCTGTTTCAACAGGCTTTACTTCCTTGTAAAGTTTTTCCAAAGATTCCTCATAATTTTTGTCAGTCATCTTAAAAATAAACAACAGCTGGTTTTAAAGTTTTTCATCACAAACTTTTCAACTTGCCGGGCTTTGGTTCATATACAATTCCCTCTTCAAGAAGAATTTCTATCTGCTCATTAATTTCCTCTACAGGCAAATCCAAAGATAAAATAAGCTTGTCAATATCAACATTTTTATCCTCTGAAATTTTTTCCATCTCTTTTATCTTCTCAACTATCTTTAATCTTGAATTTTTAATTGGAATTTCGATATCATCTATTTTTTCCTCTTCAATATCCAATTCATCTTTTTCTTCAACAGGTTTTCCAAATAAATCATATTGCACAGATTTGTTTGTATTAATATTTTGATTAATAAATTCTTTAATTTCCTCCTTTAAAGTAGATTTACTCTCAATTTTTACTGATTCTTCTAATTTTTCTTCAGTTTTTATTGTATCGTCTTTATATTCAATTTCTGTTTTTTCTGTAACTACTTTTATTTCTTCTTCGTTGGAAACTACGTCGCTGGAAACTTTGTTTTCAGGGACACCGGAAATCTTATGATTTCCTTGGTTTCCAACACCTTCCTTATCAGGCTTGGAAATTTCATTTTCCAGCTTTTCATTATATTCATTGCCTTTCCTTATCTCTTTTTCCCGAACATCTTTTTTTTCCGAACCACAAATTCTTATTAATTCAAGTTTTCTTAACATCAACCATCTTGCGTCAACTTTTTTTATAATTTCAGGAGTTATATAAAGTTCATCTTTGAAATATCTTACAAATCCTATAACTTTAACAATATCGTCCTTGTTTATATTTTCAAGCAAGTCAACCCCATCACCAAATGTCTTGGCTCTTATAGTATCTTCACCATCATTAATTGTAATGCTTGCATATTTTTTATCCCTCAAAGATTCAAACTTGTCTGTGACAGTGCCGATAATGCTGACTCTGGCAACAATCCTATTTTTTATTCTTAGCTCTTTAAGTTTTCCGTCCAAGATTTCTTTTTCAGCATTTTTAATCTGGCTGATTTTTACAATATATGCAACCTCTCTTTTTTTAAATTCCATTTTAACCTACCTTTTGAAGATGACCTTTTCTCGGCATAAATATCTCTCCGCTTCTATTTAATTTTTCTATTATTTTTTCAATCTTTTCTATCTCTATTTTTCCTTCAAGCTCCTTAAAAATTTCTGTAATAGGAATTAATTTTCCCAATCTTCCCTCTAATTTATTTATAGTTTCTCTGACTAATATAATTTTCTGTCTTTCTGAAGCAGAAATTCCAGTTGCTATCCTGTCTATGTCTATGGATTTCGTTTCTTCATCATAACCGACGGTATATAAGTAATATTTCATAATGTTTATAGCTCTTTTTGCATCCTGAACTGAAACTTTATTGCTCAATCTGACTTTTGCAGATGCCTGGCTTAACCTGACTAAACCTTCCAACTGTCTTGCTGAAATAGGAATCGGTCTTACTATATCCTGACTTATGGTCTGCATATTTCGCAAATCAACATAAAAGTTTTTAATTTCTTCCATCGCCCCCTGCGTCAATTCTGGTTTAATATTTTGCTTTGCATAAGCAACATATTTCCTTAAAAATTCAGAACTTATAATTTCTCTTTTTACTTTTTCTTTATGTTCCTTTAAAACATGGTCTGCTATTTTTTCGTCCTTGTCTCTCTGGGGAATGTCCCTCAAAACAAAAATCAAATCAAATCTGTTTATTAATGTCGGTTCCAGATGAATCTGCTGGGGAACACTCTGTTGCGGATTGAATCTTCCGAAGTTCGGATTTGCTGCAGCTAAAATAGATGTTTCAGCCCTTAAAGTCGCCTGGATATTTGCTTTTGTAATTGTAACTGTCTGCTGTTCCATTGCTTCGTGCATAGCGCTTCTGTCATGGTCTGACATTTTGTCTAATTCATCAATACAAGCCAAACCTTTATTTGCTAAAACAATAGCGCCCGCCTCTAAACTCCATCCCCTCATTAATTCATCTTTTATAACTGTTGCTGTCAAACCAGCACCGGTCGCAGATTTTCCAATGACATATCTTCCTTTCGGGGCTACAGTAGACATAAATTTTAAAATAACTGATTTTGCAACTCCTGGGTCGCCGACTAATAACATATGAATATCTCCCCTTGAATAAATTCCGTCTGATTTTTGTTTTCTGACTCCGCCCATTAATTGCAATATCATCGCTAATTTTAATTCGGGATAGCCGAATATTGAGGGAGCAATGCTTTCCGCCAATTTATCATAAACCTCTGGGTCTACAGAAAGTTCTTTTATTTGTTTTTCATCCTCTTCTTCTATTTGAATTTCTTCAAAAGTTTCTTCTAAAGTGATTACATTATTTGCGTCAATTGCCAAATCAAATCTTGTTGAAGTTTTTCCAGTTTTCAAAGTTATTGGAACCTCTTTTAAAATTCCGATAATTCTAATTTTGCTTCCTGGAGTTGTTTTTTCCTCCATAATCGGCTCTACCAAATCCTCTTTAAGAAAAACAGTAAGTCTTCTCGGCTGTGCTCCGCCATCCAAACTTTCCGGAGCTTCTTCAATCTCTAATTTCTGAGTATCAAGCATCTGCTTGCTTATTAATTTAAAACCCGCTCTTCTTCCACAATTCGAGCATCTGTTCGGTTCCTTAAAACCTTTTTCAAGCTGAATGACATTTATCAATGTTCCACAGGTAGGACATTCGAATTTTGCATTGTCAACCTGGGGACGGACATCTGAACTTTGTCTTACAATACCTTCAATAGATATTAATCTTCCCAAATGTTTTGCTCTTATGTTTTTAATCTGGACATGCTGGGCTTCAGGCAAATCATTGAATCTTACTCTTGCATCTTCTATCAGCTCTAATTCATCCAAGGCAACTTCCAATAATGCTATCATCTCATCTGGCTTGTCTAAAATTAAATTTGCCAGTTCAACATCAAAACTTGCCAGCTCGTTAAAAGAGATAATCAATGCTTTTTTTCCGGACTTGGCTATCTTCCCCATCTCTTTTTTCTGGCTTTCAAAAAAATCTTTTGCCTTCTGCAAAAATTCCTCGTTTGGCATTTTAACTCTTTTTACCCCATACCTTAATTTAAATTTAGCAAAATGATGTTTTTATATTTTATGTCGATTTAAAATACTTTTAGAAGATTATACTAATTGAGTTAAGAAAGATATTTAAATAAAAACTTCCTCAATTTATGTATACTTTTTATAGATAAAAAGAGGTTTTAGAGAATGAGAAAAAATCTTAAAGAGAAAGCAAGAAAAGGAATCAAAACACCTTATAAAATTGCTTTCGCAGTCATAGGTGTTCTGTTTGTATTGGCTTTGGTTTTTGCTTTCAGTGATATTGCAACAAAAAGAAATGAGGGCATGACAACTGGCAATGCGATAACTGGGAATAGTTTTTTTAGTGATATTAGAGACATGATTTTAACATATAAACCAAACCCAGATTTAAAAGTAGGAACATCAGATACTGCTGGAACAGTGACTGGAAAAACAGAAACAGGTTGTATTGGATCATACTGTTTGGATAAACTAAATAATAAGTGCACTAGGACTTTACTTGGGAAAACAACAGAAGTAGGGTATGGTAGTAAAGAATATCATTGCTGTTTGGGATGTAACGAAGAATTAGAACAAGAAATTTATTGGGCTTTAACCAGTAGAGGCGGTGGAGAAAGTGGACATGATCCAAAGTGTATAAGAGTACATGAACGTTGGTGCCCATCAAATAAAGGAATATCTGATTCAAGAATAGAAACAGTAGATATGCACTATTGTTTTTGAAGAAAGCGAGGGAAATACCCTAGGCATAACATATGAAGAATGGTTGGAGTCAATGGAGGATTGGTGGCCGGGGTCAAGTTTACCAGTAGAATAAGAAATAATCTTTTTCTTTTTTATTTTTTAAATTCTTAGAGATAAATATAAAAAAAGAATTATGAAAAATTTTTAACCCAAAACTTCTTTTGTGTTTTTTAGCAATTGTTTTATTGCTTCATCTAATTGCTGTCTGTTTTTAGTTCCAGTGCATACCAATTTTCCATTCGAGAACAACAAGAAAGTTGCTGTTGGTTCAATTAATTTGTAAACCAAACCAGGGAATTGTTCTGGTTCATATTCTGTGTTTTTAAGTAACAAAGCCAATTGATTCAAATTCAAATTGATGTCGATAAATCCGCTTGCAACAATATTCTGAACTGTTATCTTTGGTTTCTCTGTAACCTTTACTCCAATTTTTTTCAACTGTTTTATAACATTCTGAATAACTTCTTTTACTTGGACAACAGATTTTGTTCCTGTGCATACTAAATTTCCCGACGAGAAAACCAAGACAGCTGACTTTGGTTTTTTTATTCTTAAAACCAAACCAGGAAACTGTTCAGGATTGTATTCAGTATTTGCGTTGCTTTTTGCCAATTTTACCAATGGAACATCTTTTTTCAACGACGTTGTTGCAACAATATTCTGAATGCTTAACTTAAAAACCTCTTTTGGAACTTTTACTTTTTTCTCACTTTTTTCCATTTTTTTACCACTAAACTATATAGATATATTTATAAATTGATTTATAAAGCTTTGCATTACAAAAAAGGAGATATTCTCGATTAAAGCAAATCTAATTTGTAAAATAAAATCCCTAAAAATGTTGCTATGATCAAGGAACCGCCAGTTACAATCCAGAAAGCATAAGGATGATTTTGTAATGGCAGATTAACATTCATGCCGTATAAAGACGCAACAGCAACGGGAATTGTCACGATTAATGTAACAGAAGTCAGAAATTTAACAATTCTACTCATTCTATTCGATATCAATGAAGAATAAGCATGAGTTGTGTTGTTCACAATATCTCTATAAACTTTCGTCATTTCCAGAGCCTGCTTGTTTTCAATTATAATATTTTCAAGCAAGTCAACATCCTCATCAAAAAGTTTTAATCTATTGCCCCTTAATATTTTTTCTATAACAGTTCCATTTGCCGCTATGGACGTATCGAAAAAAACTAGAGATTTTTGCATGTCCAGCATCTTTATGACGTATTTGCTTTTTTGAGTTTTTCTTATTTCTTTTTCAACAGACTCTATATCTTTTTCAATCTCGTTCAAACTGTTAAGATAATATTTATCCATCCTGTATAAAATTTGCAATAGAAATCTGTGTCTTTTTGTTGTATGCCAGTCCTTGATTTTTTCCTCAGCAAAATCTTCCAAGATATTATTTCTTACTTTTGATATTGTTATTATGTTTTCTTTTACAAGTATAATTCCTAACGGCAAAGTTTCAAATCTTAGATCTTTTCCTTTTCTGTTTTTCTTTTCTATTTTGTAAGGGAATCTCAGAACAATGAATACAATACCATCTTCATTTTCTATTCTTGGTTTTTCATCCTCATCCAGACTTGCTCTGACAAAATCCTCGGGAATTTTAAATTCCCCGATAATTTTTTTAATTTCACCATTTTTGGGATTAATCATCTTTATCCAAGAACCCTTTTCAAAATTTTTAATTTTTTTAATCCTTTTATCTTCAACTCTTTTTCTGTACACCTCTATCATCTTAGATTAAGAATTTTTTTCTTTTTAAAAGTTTCTTAAATAGAACGGGTCCACGGGGAATTGAACCCTGATCAACCGCTTTCTCCTAGCAATCTGCTAATGTATTTTCTCTACATTGAATCTCTCTTTTCTAAAGAGACATCTCATCCGAAGGCGGGTGCTCTATCCGTTGAGCTATGGACCCAATAATTAAAAAGAAATCAGATATAAAAATGTTTAGAATTAAATAAAATCACTTATCTTATGTTTTAATTCTAAATAAATCAGCCATAAAATTAATAGCAATCCTTCAAGTGCAGCCAGCATATTAGACTGGAAATTTTCTGGTAGAAATCCAAGTAAATTCAAACCAAATCTTTGTGTTGTCAAAGGCCAAAGCAAAGCTATTGTACTTTGTAATAACCAGTCAAGCAACAAATGGGATGAAAAACCTACAGCAATCATAATAAAAATCATTCCAAGATTTAATTTATGCTTTCTTAGTTTTCCGATATTTACTTTTAGAGTTGCTATTCCTATAGTTAAAAACGAACCAACAAAAAATATTGAATGTGTGAATGTCCTGTGAACCGCATACCAGGCAGTTTCCTTAACAAACAAATTCATAAACCAGAACAAAGCAATGTCCAAATCAGGTAGAACTCCGGCAATAGCGGCAATCAAAACATAATGCAGGGAAAATTTTTTCTTGTTTTTTATGCAATAATCTCTAATTAAACCAATTACAATCAACGGAATTAAAATATGCAAAATTGGACCTGGAATTTTTCACTTCTTATATATTCTAATGTATATATTAAAAAACATAGTTTTATAAAATTTTATTTGTTAATTTTTTCATGAAAAAATCAGGAAATTTTAAAACTCTTGTTGCTGCTGTCGGGACATTGACAGGAACTGTTATTGGAGCAGGAATTTTAGGATTACCTTACGTAATCGCAAAATCCGGATTTTTAATCGGTGTGATTCATATAGTTCTTTTGGGTTTAATCATACTCCTTATTAATCTTTATATCGGAGAAATTTCTTTAAGAACAAAAGGAAATCACCAGCTTCCAGGTTATGCAAATAAATACATTGGAAAACCAGGAAAAATTTTTATGATTATTATGATGCTTTTTGGAGTTTATTCCGCATTAATAGCCTATCTTTTGGGAATTGGGGAAAGTTTATCTTTTGTTATTTTCGGAAACTTGAATTTAAGCCTGCTTTTTTTGATTATTGTAGGGGTTATAATTTCTGTAATAATTGCTTTTGGATTAAAAGCTTTAAGAAAAGTCGAAGGTGTCGGAATATTTTTAATAATCGGAACTGTTTTGGTGATTTTGATTTTTTTTGCAACCAAAATTAAAGTTTCTAATTTAACTTACATAAATCCAGCACTTATGTTTCTTCCTTATGGTGTTGTTTTGTTTGCTTTGCTGGGTTTTGACATCATGCCTGAGATGGAACTAGTATTAAAAGGAAAAGAAAAATTATTGAAAAAAGCAATTATCATCGGTTCCTTGATTCCAATCGCAATTTACATTGTTTTTGTTCTTGCTGTTGTTGGTTTTTCAGGACTATCATCTCCAGAGATAGCAACTTTCGCGCTAGGACGATTGCCAACTTTATTAGGTATTTTCACCATGTTCACATCTTTAGTAGCATTAAGTTTTGTCTTAAGAGACATGTATGTGTTTGACATGAAACTAGGAAAAATCCTTGCATGGTTTTTGGTTACAATAGTTCCATTAATAGCTACACTATTAATTTTTATTTTTAAGGCAGCAACTTTCACCCAAATTTTAGGTCTTGCTGGTTCTGTTACAGGCGGTTTGACAGGAATCTTAATTTTAATTATGAATAAAAAAGCAAAAAAATTCGGAGACAGAAAGCCGGAATACGAATTAAAACTTCCATGGGTTTTGTTGATAATATTGGCAATTATGTTTATTTTAGGTATCTTCTATGAGATTTACATGCTATTCTTATAGTTCAGAATACAAATTCTTTTATAAAACAAATTTCTATCTTTTTTATGTCAAAAGAGGGATGTGATGTACGATCAATACGGTTTCTATCAATCGAGGATGCTCGGAAAAATCCCTCGGAGTTAGATTATTATCGTTAAAGAGATTGCACTATTCACTATTGTGAAATTTATGAAGGATTAATCCTACCAATTATTTATAATAATCATCACTGTTTTTGCTGCGAACATAACGCAGATATAACTCATTTATTCGAAGAAACCAAAAGATAAAACTTCTCAATCTTCTTCCCTACTTTTTCCAGATTAAAATTTGCCTCTTTAACAAGAATTTTTATATAATTATCATCAACAAGCAACTTGTTTTTTACTAAAGGCAAGGATATAACTTCTGTTGAGAGCAATTCACACACCACTCTTCTTGATGAAGCAATTATTGCGGACTTTTTCCAGCCGGAAAGTTTTGCTTTGTTCACCAAATCTTGAGCATCTTTGATTGTTTTGCAGCAAACATGCAAAATGCAAGGTTCTTGCTTAAACCAAACTTCCTTGTTTTTTATTTTCTTAAGGGCGTTTTTAATTTCATCAAAGGAAGTTTTTTCATGCGTCATAAACAGAAAAGCGTTCGGCTCTTTCTTCTTTATTGTTCTGACAAAAATAATTCTTCCAGCGCAACTCGATGTTGTATAATAATTCTTTTTCGAATTTATCAGATTTATTAAAGGCAAAATCTGTTTGTCTATCGAACCTTTAAAGGATTTGTCTGGTTTGTCCGCTTTTCCTATTTTTTCCAAAATTCTTTTTTTGTCCTGTTCGAACGTCATGTTAAAATATTTAAACTTTGTTTGATTATAAATTTTATGTCTAAAACGCTAATAAGAGCGTTTTTGATCATCCCAAAAATTTGAAGAATTTTTGATATGTTAAGGGTAAGTTTAACTGGGCCGGGAAATATTGACCATCATTTTTCTAAATTGCTCAATATTCCAACAAATAAATTTGAAAAACATGTAAACGAAATAGCTAAAGTTTTGGCTGATTCCGGAAATGAAATAATTTTTTTGCTGGATAGGGGGGTTGCTTTTGAAATTGCAAAAAAATACAAAGAGTTTAATGGCAGAAAAGTTTTTGGTGCAGTTCCAAAACAAGATAAGAACTTTGGAATAAAACATTTGCAGCCATACATTACTATTGTTGATGAAATTATTGATACAGACAACTGGTATAAACAGGACATGATAAATGCTATTCTGGGAGATGTTGTTTTGATGCTTGGAAATTCCTTAGGTTCCTTAAGGGAAATAACAGCAGGATTTTATCTTTACAAATTGTTCCAGGGAGAAAAACCGAAAGTTGATGTAACAAATAAAAGAATTCATAAAGACGCTGTTGCTGGAGACAATATTCCATTTACATTATTAATTTACAAGCCATTTTTCAAGAAAAAGCTAAATTATGAAATAGAAGTTTATATCAAAAAATCCAAGGGACAGATTTTTTATATTAAGAATGCGAGACATCTAAAGAAAATTCTTGAACTACTTTCTGCTTAATTTCACAATATAAATTATTGAGGCAATCAATGCCAGAGCACCATCAATAACTCTGCCTTCTATAATCAAAAGTAGAGAAATTATAAGCAAAAATACTGCCCAGCCCATTTTTCTCGTTTCTTTTACTCTGTGGTTAATTAAAAATATCAATAAACCTAAGATAATCCATATACTTCCCAAAATGACCATCTCTCCGAATGTTAAATATTTCAACAATTCTTGCTGGACTTGAATAAAAACATCTATTTTTACAAAAGAGACAAGCAACATAAAAACACCGTTTATAATTGATAAAACAACCGATATGAGAACAAGAATGTTAGCTCCGTTCAGCTTTTCAGCTTTTGGTGGAACTAACGCTGGTTTGGATTTTCTCTCTAAATTAGAATATATAGAACTCTTTCCTCTCTTTCCCATACGTCTCTTCGCCATCTTTTATTAAAGAAATTGCAATTTAAAAATGTTTTTATTATGTTAAAAAATAGAAAATTATAATTTTTAAATTTTTCAGAATATTTTCTATTTTTGGCATCCCAAAAATCCTTAATGGATTTTTTTGATATATTTTATACAATATATTTTGCAATTAAGTATGTGGATGTTTCATGTCTGGTCCTGTATAATCATATTCTCTTTTTACTGGAACTAAACCCAACAAAAACAAAGCAAACAAGAAAAAGAGATAATACAATGGTTTCCAGAAAATACCTGAAATTCCCAACAATCCCAACCATCCAAAATTAGCTAATCTATTATCCATCCGCATTTTAATCCATTAAGGTCTCGTTCTATTCATCGTCCTCGGGAAAGGAATTGCATCCTTGATGTTTTCCAGACCACAAATCCAGGAGATGAACCTTTCAACTCCCAAACCAAAACCTCCATGAGGAACACTTCCGTATCTTCTTGTGTCAAGATAAAAATCATACTGTTCTATTTTTTCGCCTTCCTCCTTTAATCTTTTTTTGATTTTTTCAATATCAGATTCTCTTTCCGAACCTCCGATAATCTCGCCGTAATTTTCAGGAGCTATAAAATCAACTCCGTTGACAACCGGCTTGTCTTTTTTGCTGTCATCAGGTTCTTTCATATAAAATGCCTTGACTTGTTTGGGATATCGTGTTACAGCTACTGGGGTATCAAACAAAGAACTTAGCTTGTCCTCTTCAATAGTTCTCAAGTCCTTACCCCATGGAATCTCCATTTTGAATTTTTCCTTTAATAATTTCAGAACTTCAGCATAAGTTATTCTAGGAAATTTTTTTTTCAATGTTGGTTCTAATTTTTTTACATCTCTCTCCAGAATTTCCAAATCAGATTTGTTATTTTCAAGAACTTTTTTTACAACATGCTTGATTAATTCCTCACCATATTTTATAATTTCATCAAAATTTGCCCAAGCAACTTCCATTTCAGCATGCCAGTATTCTGTTAAATGTCTGCTTGTTTTGGAAGCTTCTGCTCTAAATGATGGTGCTATTGTGTAAATTTTTTCCAAAGCAAAAATTTCCGGTTCTGCATACAACTGCCATGTTTGAGCCAAGAACACATCTTTCTTGCCGAAATAATCAACATGAAATAAAGTTGAACCTCCTTCGCACTGAACTGACTGAAATATCGGACTTTGGTATTCATAAAATCCTTTGCTTCTAAAATATTCATGTATTGCGCCAAAGACAGTTGAACGAATTTTCATTATAGCAGTCATTTTTCTGGAGCGAAGCCAAAGATGTCTTCTATCTAACAACAATTCTTCGTTCAAGTCCTTTGTAATTGGAAATATCTCAGAATAGCTTATAACTTTCAACTTTAAAACTTCAATCTCGAAGCCAGTAGGAGCCCTTTTTTCCTCTTTTATATCTCCTTCAATTTCCATAGAACTTTCAATAAGAACTTTTTGCAAATCATTCCATTCTTTTTCTGAAACTGTATCCTTTTTAATGACACATTGAATTATATCTGAAGAATCTCTTAAAACAATAAAAACCATATCTTTCTGCTTTCTCTCTCTATGAACCCAACCACGAATAGAAACTTTGCCTTTTGCTTTTTCAATTGCTTCTTGAATTGAGATGAATTTTTCTTTCATTTTTCCTTTTCCATCTTTTATTTTTTATCATATCTCCATGATTAAAGGAAAATACTTCTTTTAATTTTTTGCATTTTTCAAATTCACAACAACACCAACATCCCCTTAATTTCTTATGAAAGAATCCTTTAAAAGGTTTATGATTTTTGGTTAATTAAGTTATTGTTCCTTAAAAAAGATAGACGCTTGTCTTCTGTCAGAAGGGTCGTATTTTGAATAGTAAATTAATAAAACAAAATGTCTTCCATTGTAAACCGCATGATTAAAAGAATCAAGGTTTGGCAATACAGCAGATTTAATAAATCCCAGTACTTTTTGGGATGTTTCATCTGAATCAGCCCGATATGGTTGACATGGAATCATGTATTGATTCTCTCTCCTTTTTGTTTGAATTCTTAATCCTTTAATATCTCCCTCTTCAAGCAGATTTATCAAATTCCCATTTCTATCAAAAATATTTCTTATTTCTATTTGTTCAATTTCTTTTATTGCCATAAATAATCAAAAAATCCAAACTATTTAAACCTTTCTATTTTGTATCCATTGTTTAGTAACAACAACCAAAAGATTTATAAATAAGTGATTACTTAGTAATAGTATCAAAATAAAATTTGTAGAGTAAAAAATGGAATATTTAAGACAAACTCGTAAAGAAAGTATAGGGGAAGAAATAAGAATAAAATCTAGCAGAAACTATGCTTTAGCAGAACAATTTGCAACAGAAAAGCCCTCCAGTTTTAAAGATTTCTCTGTGGGATATGTTGGACCTGAAGACCAAGATGTTAAAAGACAAAGAGGAGTGGAGATTGATGAAAAAATGCTTGACAGAGTAGGAATCACTAAATTGAGCCAAGAAGAAACCAAAAAAGTTGGGGGATTACTAAATTTAATTGGGCTTAAAACAAGAATAGGAATCGTTAAATAAAATGAAAGTAAAATTAAATGCAAAAGCAAGAAAAATTTTGAGAGGAATCCAAACAGAAATTCAAAATTTGTATAATTATCATTCTCACAAAGATATTACATATTATGTTTCACAAACAGAAAAGGTAAATGGTTTTTCCGGCATTAGGTCTAAAGAAGCAGAAGTAGACCCACTAAATTTTTTGTTTGGAGTAAGCGATGCCCCAATTTTAAGGTTATCAAAAAAAATATTAAATGAATTAGAATTAGGGCAAACTTCATATAGGACAAAACTTATCCTAATAGAGGAAATAACTCATTTTGAAGACCAGCTTCACCATTATCCAAATAGAATGGGAATCAATTATTCTTTTAGAGAGAGAGTTAGTGAAGAATTATTAGCAGATTTGTCAAGATTAATAATTGGAAGCGTTCATGGAATAGAAGATATTTTTATGGATGAAGAATCTTTGGAATCAGACAGGAACAAAAAGAGAGTTTATGATTGGGCAGACAAATATTGTGAGGGAATTAGTGAATATTTTTCAGGAATTTCTGATAAACAACAATTAATTAAATTAAGAGCATTAGCCCACAAACATGGAAAAGAAAGGTTGGTTTATGCAAAAAAGCTTATTGAATAATCATCATCTTTGTCTTTGTTAACTAAAAGCTTTTCCATCTTGACAATTACAGGTCCTGAAGCAATTATTGTTTTCATGTTAATCTTTAAGATAAATAAATATAAAATATTTTGGATGCATAAACTTTTAAAACGTAAATTATATAATACAATTATGAAACTGGCAAGATTTGAAAGTAGGGGAGAAAAGGAAAAGAAAGAAAAAAGAAGATCTCTTTTTTGGGGGATATTTATAATTCTAATTATGACTTTAAGCTCTGTCGGTTACGCTATATTCAGTGGAGAAAAAACAGCTACTAATGAACAAACAGAAGGAAATATAACAAAAACAGATTATGGCTATCGAATTAATACAGATTATGGATTTTTGAATACAAAGTTTACTTTAGAAAATGTTTCGGATGTTGTGTTTAAAGGCAGTTTAACTTTAGATGAATTTCAGAATAAAGTGATTTATATTATTGCAGATTCAACTGAAGCAAAAAGAGCAGCTTCGGAATTTGTTTTGAATGTTCAGACCTATGCTTACAGAATGCAGTCTGTATGCACTGATAATCCGGATTATTTATGCGAAGATGAAAATCTGCCAGTTAAGTCATGTTCTGAGCTTGATGATACAAGTCTTATGTTTTTGTTTAATACCAAAGCAGGAAAGAGCGAAGTTGAAATTCTCGGTAAATGCGTTTATATTTATGAATCTGAAGAAAATTTCATGAAAAGCACAGACAAATTGCTGTTTAACATATTTAATTTGAAACAATAAAGATTATAAATACTAAAATTTAGATTTAAACATGGAAGCTGAAGAAAAAAAGGTTGAAGAAAAAAAGGAAGAGATAAAACAAGAGATTAAACATGAACATCCTAAAAAAGAGAAAGGGGAAAAAACATTCAAGGCAATATTAATAGTATTAATAATTATCGCAGTGGGATTTTTAATATTCGTCTTTGTAAAAGATTATGTCAATCTGAAACCCTCGGAATTTGACTATCACGGTTTGCAATACACCAAGATAAGAGAAGGTGGAATTGACATGTATAAAACATCTGCCTTGTTATTTAAGAACGGAGAGCAATTCATATATAATTTAGTAATAAGACATGATCCGAAGGAATTGGACAAAATTCCAGTAGACATAAACGGTTCTATTTATAAAAAATTATACATAAGCTACGATCCCGTTACAGTGAGATGTAAAGATGCACCATTGAGCAGCTGGCGTCTCGGAGATTTCTTCGGAGCTTTAGGTGTTAATGCGTCAGGAGCTTTGCATAATCTACCGGAAGATGCAACAGAAGCAGAAAAAGAATCTGTAAAAACATGTGCAGATTCGCTAGATGCAACAGTAGTTTTGATAAGAGAGGGGAATGAATCTAAAATTTACAGGGATGCAATGTATAAAGATTGCATAATTGTTGATGTAAAAGATTGCGAAGTTTTACAATCAAGTGAAAGACTTGTTTTGGCTATGATTGACAATTTCTTCATAACAATTTAGTGTAAAATTTAAAAACTGTTTTATCTTTAATATCTAATGCCCAGGTGGGACAATGGTACTCCGCTGGTCTTGAGACTACAGTTTCTCTTTAGAAAAGAGAAACTCTAGGAAGGTAGAAAAACTACTTTAACGAGAAAACCAGTTTCCGAAAGGATATCCCGGTTCGATTCCGGGCCTGGGCGTCAACGAAAACCATTTTACAATCTAAGAAATCAGAATAGAGGAAATGCTTTTCGTTGGGAAATTTAGATTAAATCAAGAGATAGAAAGTTTTTTAAATAAGTATTTCTTATCTTTAGTAATAGATCAAAAAAGGTGTTATGAATAAAATATGGTAAAAAATAACCTAAATATCTTATTTATATTTGCTTTTGCTATTTTTTTGATAATTATGGTTTGGGGTGTTATAGTTTCAGGTGATTGTTATAAACAAACAACAACTCTTTTAGAAGGAGATGTGTACAAGAATGCTGAAGGGACTATAGTTAGTATAGTATATATAAATTCCAATAGTGCGAAATTTAGTATAGGGGTTGGGAATACAAATGAAATTACAAACACGATGTCAATTGGACAGACATATCAAATTGATGGGGCAACATCATTAATACTCAATAATGTACATTATCTTAGCTCAGAAGGTAATGGAACAAATTCTGTAAACATAACATTTAATTATTGTCCAACAAATAAAACGGTAATTCATATTGAACCCAATGAAACAACAGGACCTTTAGAGATTAACTCTACTTTTAATGAATCCGATGAAACTGGTTTGAATGAGTCAGTTGTTGTTTTTTGCAATGGTTGTGAATTAGGGAATAAATGCTATCCTTTTGGATATAGGAAATCATCTAATTTCTGTTCAGATAGTGGTTCTTTTGTAGAGCAATTAAAAAAAGATGCAGTTTGTGAAAATAATTTTGAATGCTCTTCAAATTTATGTATAGATGGAAATTGTGTGAGTTCTAGCTTAATACAACAAATAATCAACTGGTTTAAGAATTTATTTAGCTGAGAATAAAAAGAAGCAGAGAAAAGATAAATTAAAAATCAAATAAATTTTAAATTAAATTTCTAGATGTTTCAAAATTTTTTGAATATTTTCCCCTAAAAAACTCAGAAATTTTGTAATCATTTATTGTTAACTCTTTTTAATTCGTTTAAATCTTCAAAATGTTCCTCGTCATAAATTTTTTCTTTTAATTTTCCTTTTTCAATAGCTTTTTCAAGCTCTCTTTTGTCAGGGCTGTTTACAGCTTTGCCCCTAACATTCATGATGGCCATTTTAGACCAGAATCAGACAGTATTTGTTAGTATATATTTTTTTCTATGCTAAAGAATAAAAATAACAAAACATCTTATTTAGTATGAAAAAAGCAATGTGTTTTGGAAGTTTTGATTTATTTCATGAAGGGCATAAATATTTTTTGAATGAATCAGCAAAATACGGCTCTTTATATGTTGTTGTTGCAAGAGATTCTTCAATAGAAAAAATAAAAAAAAGAAAGCTAACTTTTTTCGAAGAAAAGAGAGTTGAAACAATAAAAAATAATATTCCATCTGCCAAAGTTTTATTGGGAGATAAAACAGATTTTTATAAAATAATCAGAGAAATCAAGCCGGATGTAATTTGTTTGGGTTATGACCAGGTTGCTGACGAGAAATATTTACGAAAGAACTTTCCAAACATAAAAATTGTGAGAGTAAATGCTTACAAACCTGAGGTTTACAAGTCAAGTTTGATTAAGAAAAATTTAAATAATAAAGTTTCTAACTAAAATCATGACAGAAAAAATTCCTTTTAAAGAATGGGAAAAACTTGAATTTGTAGTTGGAAAAATTCTAAATGTAGAGTCACATCCAAATGCAGATAAGTTATATATTATGGAAGTTGATTTGGGAGATGAAAAAAGAAAGTTGGTTGCAGGATTGAAAGCACATTACACAGAAAAAAAGCTGAAAGGAAAACATGTTATTGTTTTCAAAAATCTTGAACCCGCAATCATAAGAGGGATAAAAAGCGAGGGAATGGTTTTGGCTGCAGTTAATAAAGACAGAAGCAAAGTCTGTTTGTTAGAGCCTGATGATGATATTGAGTTGGGGAGCAGAGTTAGTTAAAAAATGAACTCAAAAGAAAAATAAAAAACAACTGCAGTTTTGCTTTCAGTTTTCTTAGGCATTTTCACTTATGTTTATACATTCAAAGCAGATAAATTGAAGTTTTTTCTCTTTTTGTTGATTGGTCTTGCTTTGGTTTCATCAGAATATTGGTTTGTAAGTTTCTTAATTTGGTTAGGAGTTTTAATTCATGTATGTATGAGAAAAAGAGAATGGTATAAACAATATTTTGAAAGTTATAAATAATCTTTCATTCCAGCCCAAAATAAACTCTTCTGTTATTTGCGCCTTTATTTTCTGCATCAAGAAAAATTATCTTGCCGATTTCTCCTGTCCAGGCAACATGAGTTCCGCCGTCAGGCTGTTTGTCAAAAATATCTATTTCAACAATTCTTAACTCTTTTAATCCTGAAGGCAAACCTTTGGCTAATTTGCATAAATTACCATCTGCTTCAGCTTCTTCTCTCTTGACTGTGTAAGATTTAATAGCCAAGTCAAACTTGACAACATCATTTGCAGCGTTAAAATAATCTTTCAGTTCTTCTCTATTAAATTCTTCCAAATCAAAATCAATTCTTGACTTGTCAATTCCCAACTGATTTCCAGTTATCAAAGCTCCAGTCATTTTATTTATTATTGCTGAGAGAATATGTGCTGCTGTGTGCATTTTCATTAATTTATATCTTCTTTCCCAGTCTATAGTTCCTTTGACTTTGTCGTTAACATTCAAACCTTCTTTGTCAACATAATGAATTACTTCACCTTTTTCTTTTTTTACATCAATAACATTATATTCAATATTATTGCAAATTATTTTACCGTTATCAGCTGGCTGTCCTCCGGATTCAGGGTAAAAAGCTGTCTGATTAAGAATTACTTTGTTATTTTCAACCTTGACAACTTTTGCATCAAATTCTTTCAGATAAGAATCATCCAAATACAATAATTTCTCTTTTTTTATATAGAATTTCTTTTTTAGATAGTTATCCAGAACTTTTTTTGTCGGGAAATATAATGGCTCTGGGATTTCGTTTAGCAAAAACCAATTCCATTCTGTTATTGAATCTTCCTTAATCTCTGGCTCGCCTTCGAAATTTTCACAAAGAAGACCGATAGTTACGAAATGTGCATCTTCAACTATATCGTTATTTATGCAGATAACTGCTGTATCTTTAATTTTTATCCCGGTTTCTTCAAAAACTTCTCTTTCTGCAGCTTCTTCAAAACTTTCTCCGAAATGCAGTTTTCCTCCAGGCAAAGTCCACTTGCCAGCTCCGTTTAACAAAGAAGAAGTTTTTTCCTCATCAGAATTTCTTTTCCCAAGTAAAATTTTTCCGTCTTTTAAAATAATTATTCCTACTCCGACACCAATATTCATTTTTAGCTTACAAGATAAACTATGTCATTAACTCTTACAACATCATCAACTTTCATGCCGATGTCATCGCCTTTTTTTGCTTCCTTGATCTCTTTATGCTCAACCTGCATTGATTTGATTTTCTGCTCGAAGTCAGTTGTTGCTCCTTTGATATGTATCTTGTCTCCCACTTTGATTTTTCCTTTCAGTTCAATGACTGCTACACCTATTTTATCGAAAAAATGTGTTATTTTTCCAATTTCTTTTTCCATTAAAAAAAGAGAAAGAACTAACTTTTATAACTTTCGGTTTATCTTTTGACGATATAGACTGAATAACCTTTGATTCTTCCCAAATCTTCTCTTAACCGACTTAGCCTAACTAAATAATCTAGAGGTATAACTTTGATAAAATCATCATGCATTTTTTCCTTATATTCTGGCATTCTTACTTTTTCTGGATTGACAGGTCTAAAAGAAAAATAAGCAGCCTCAGCTTCTCTTGGTTTTAATAATTTTAGAGCCCCACCTAAACATACTATTGGGATGATTTCGCCACAAGTTGCAATATGTAAAGTTACAGATTTATCCTCCCATTCTTGCGGAGAGATATGAATACTAAAATGACTTTCTGCTAAGAGGTAGTTCATCGTTAATCCAGGATTAAAATAATGAGCCTTAACATTTTTATCGATTATTGTTGCACCAGATAAAATTATTATTCCCTCAATACTTGTTCTTAAATTGCCTTCATTTTCTTCAGAAAAAAATTGGACTAAGTCTAATCCACATCCCCTCAAATGACTTGATAATATCCTCTCTGTAGGTTCGAATTGTTTTGTCTCTGAATTTTGATTCATTTTTTTCCTTTAAACTCATAAAGCCCAATCCTCGGTTTTTATCTTAAGAAGAGAAAATTTTCATTTAAAAAGGTTTTGTTTTCTTTCAAAAAGATTTATATAATAAAATTTCTTTAGAAAAAATATGCAGGGGTTCGTTAAAATCTCTACGAGATTCACTTACTCCTAATTTAAGCATAAATGCGGGAGTGCCGGAGCGGTCAAACGGGCTAGACTCAAGATCTAGTGGCTTAGTGCCTACGAAGGTTCGATCCCTTCCCCCCGCATAAAAACTTTTAAAAAGTACTGTTTGTTTATTTTATTATTAATAAAAGGAGGTTAAAGTGAACATATTTCAGAAAATAGGTGGTATTGTAACCAAACCAGCAAAAACATTCAAAGAGATTTCAAAAGAGAAACTTACTGACGCATTTGCTTTTTACGCACTGATAATAATTGTTCCAGTATTCCTATTGGCATTGTTTATTGCTTTAGGATTAAGTATCTTCACTGGAATGATTGGCGGTGCTGGGCTAAGTGCAGCAACAGGTTTCGGCGGATTCTTTATAATGTTATTCAGCGGTTACATTGGAAGATTTATCGGCTTCTTCATCGGAGGTTTGATAATTTATTTAGGGGTATTGATATTCTCAAAAGCAAGAGGTTTGGAAACAACATACAAAGCACTAGCTTATAGTTCAACACCTGGCATATTGCTTGGATGGATACCTTATGTAGGATTTTTAGCGGGAATTTGGGGTCTAGTTTTGGCAATAATTGGAATTAAAGAGGTATATAAAATAAAAACAGGACAAGCAGTTGCATCAGTTTTAGTAATTCCGATAGTATTAATACTGATATTTGTAATAATTGCATTGATTTTGGGTGTCGGTTTATTAAGCTATTTTACAGGTCTAAACGCAGTAACTTAACTTTTTCTTTTTTATTTTAACTTAATGGTAAATCTCTAGAATTAGATTATCTTTTTCATAATCTTATCAACTTCTCTAAAAACTTCTTTTATCGGCCACCGATTATCAATTCTAAAATCAGCGTATTTTATTGTTTTTGCAAAATTGAAAGTTTCCCATTCTTTTTTTTCCTGTCTTCTGAATTCTTCAATCGTCTTCACATCACTTTTTCTGTTTCTTTTTTTAATCCTCTTGAATCTGATTTCAAATGGAGCCTCAACAAAAATTATTTTGGCTTTTAATTTTTTCTTTAATATTGAGGCATCTTTAGGAGTTCTTATTCCATCTATCACAACTTTTGTCAAATTTTCTCTTTTAATTCTGTCAATAATGCAATTTGACAATGTTCCTCTACAATAATGATTTACTATCTCTCTATTATATTTTCTTAGATTGTCCCTTGTAACTTTTATATTTCTTTTTTCAAGAATATGTCTTAAAAAATTAGACATTGTTATCTGTTTTAATCCGTATTTTTTTTCTATATAATCAGCAATTGTTCCTTTACCCGAAGCTATTGTTCCTGTAACCCCGATAAATAATCTCTTTTTCATTCATTGATTAATCTTTTTTAATATAAAAATCTATTGACTCAAAAATCAAAAATTTTAAATACAAGTTATTTATTAGATTAGGGGTTAAAATGCGGATGGATAATAGATTAGCTAATTTTGGATGGTTGGGATTGTTAGGCATATTTGGGATATTCACAAAAGAATTATTTATTTTATTTTCATTATTTGCATTGTTTTTGTTAGGACTTCTCCCTAGAAAAAAGAAATTGAAGTATGGGGATATTTAATGCCCCCACCGGGGGTGAAAATGGGCTGATTTTTCAACTATGCACCAATGGGGCATGAACTCTGATTCCATGCACCGACTGGGCATCGATGTTTTATCAATCCGCCTAGAGTCTGTATTCTCTGATTCTCCTCCGTTTTTTTGAGCGTGATTTTTAGGTTCATCTTTTCTTTTTTCCTTTTTTTAATAGATCTTCCACAACATCTGATATTGAGGGATATTCTTCATTAAATCTAATTGTCTGCAATTCTTTCCAAACATGTTTTTTCACTAACACCGTTTTTCTATCATCCCCCTCTTTTTTTTCTTTCTTCGCCATTTCATATACAAGAGGCACTATTATTTAAAACTTTCTATTTGTGCATATCTGTATTATTGTAATTATCCCATATTTGCATACACCACAACATTTAAAAAGACCTTAGAGCACAGAGGATTAAATAAAAACTACACAAATATAATATCTGTATTTGTGTATATAAATAAATAAAATGGAATCCGACGAGAGTTCAGATGTTGCAAAAAACAAGCAAAAAATGAGACAAATGAACCCAGAAATTTATTTAGTGGGGTGTTTTTAATATGGTAAAGGAAACATATGTTCAAACCAAGCAAAATTCAGGCATTGGTTTTAAAAGCTTTAGAATGGGGCCTAAAACACATGTAAAAAATGAAGTGATTGATCCTCTCAAGAAACAGCAGCAGTATGATCATTGGAAAGAAAAGAATAAAGCTGGAATAAGAGGGATCAGCAAAAGAAATTCAGACATAATCTGGAGTTTTCTAAATGACATGGAAAGAGGCATTAATGTTGCTAAACGTTCAAAAAAAGGAAAAAGGTCTCCTGCAAGGCTGAATGCTTTAGGATGTCACTTAAAGAGGATTTCTGAACTTGTTGAAAAGCATTACAAAAAGGATATCACAGATCTAAAAAGAGAAGATGTCCATGAATTATTTGACAATATGAGGAATGGCACTATTTTAACAAAAAAGGGCACTCCTTACACAGCACCAGATGATTACATAAAAGATTTCATTTGTTTTTGGAATTGGTTTAGAAAAGTTGAATCTTTTAAAAGAGAGCGAGAAATCATAGAAAAGGGAAAATCCAAGAGAAAAGAAATTTTTGATATTGTTGAGTATCTTGAGAGATCTCGCAAGGAAAATACTTTTGTTTATTTCACCTATGATGAATTAAAAAAGGTCCTGCCTCATTTAAAAAAAGATTACCAGGTTTTAGCTTTGTTTTTGTTTGATTCAATTGCAAGAAGTCCATCTGAAATAACTAATATTTATGTTAATGATTTGAGTTTTGAAGGCAATGAGATCTATGTTACAATAAGAGAAAACGTATCAAAAACTTATGGCAGGAAGTTTAATCTAATTTTATGCGAAGATAAATTAAAAGAATATCTTAAAAGAAAAAACCTCAAGCCAACTGATAGATTATTTCCTTTTTACAAAACAACTACTTTTAACAAGAAAATGCAAAAAGCATTTATCAAAGTGTTTGGAGATTTAATGACAGACGGCAATAAGCCTTTCTCTGAAATAACTGGTTATGCATTCAGACATTCTGGGGCCTGTTATTTAAGGTCTTTAAAAGGAATTACTATGGATAAACTCATGGTTAGGGGCGGCTGGACAAGTCTTAAGAGGATCAATTATTATACTAAATTTTTAGGATTAGATGGCAGAATTGAAAGAGATAATGTAATTGAAGAAGATTCTGTTAATGAAAGCTTAATGAGATTAGTTGAAACTCAGAATAAAGAAATCTCTGATTTAAGGCATAAAATTACTCAATTAATTGAAATTAATGCTACAAATCAAATTAAAGTTGGAAATTTGCCATTGCAAACTGTAGAGGTGACTCAAAATGTATAATGGAGAGATAATCGCTGTAAGCCCAAAAGGAAAAGGAAATCAACCAGAACATACCACAATTCTTCTCAAAAGCGAGGTTTTAAGTTCGTGTAAGGGCAGTCAGAAGTGGCTTATTGCAGGAGACAAGGTTTTGCCTAATTATCTTAAAAAAGGCGCGTGTCAGTTTACTATTGATCAGAACCAGACAATTACTTATGTCAAATCCTTAGAAATTATGAAAATCAAAAAGAAAATAAGCAATAATGTTAGGGCCTTTTCGCAGCTTGATTTATTTGAATTAGAAAAAGAGTTGAATAATTTCTCTGCAGAGCATAATGTTTTTGCCACTCAAGTGTTCCAAATTAAATCAGATGATAAGCAATTGTATGATGCAATTGTCCATTATAAGTCTTAAAAATAAAAAGGAGGTGAAAAATATGAAAAAAGAAGTTATCAAAAAGATATTTCAAAACGCTAAATCAAAATTAGCATCAGCAGAGATGATTGAGATATCCAAATCTTTCAAAGAGCAAGGGAGAAAACCTAGAGATTTTATAGGCGTTGAAACTCTTTCACAAGCTTTTGAAGAGATGGCAAAAGAAAGATCAGGCAAGACTAACTAAAATACTTATACTAATCCGCCTTAATATAATTAAAATGCCGACTCTAGAAGAACTAAGAAAATTGCTGGAAAAAGAAAGGAAGGATTTGATAGAGTTAAAGATGAGGGGCGATCTCACCGAAAAAGGCGAAGGCATGTTAATTGTTATTAACGCTATTTTTGAAGAAATGGGCTGGGAAATTGATGATTAGGAAGTATTCTTTCACTCTTCTTTTCCATTTTTGTTCATAGAGGAGATTTCCTTGAATAAATCCCGCCCTTTTTTATTCCTAACATAAAGCCTATGTCTTTTTTCTCCAGGATTTAAGCAATTAATCAACTTTCTATCTAAAAGAGAGATTAGAATATTGCTGATATAGCCCAGATTTATATCAAGCTCCTTAGCCAGCTGAGTTGGTGTTTTGGGTTTTGATAATATATCAAAAACCCTTTTTCTGTGTTCTGATCTTACAATAAAGCTGTAATCTATCCAATTTTTCATATATAGAAGTATTTATATAATATTTAATAGTTACACGAGTAATACACGAGTTCATTATAAAAGATATTTTGGACTATCAAAATACCTAAAAACCCCCAAGAAATTGTGAGAAAATGGAAAATAAAAAAACCTATGAAGGAGTTTTAGCAGAAGTATGGAAGCCGGGGAAAGTGGCAAAAATCATTGTGAAAGCCAGTGAAGGGGAAATTGAGCAGCTTGAAAATGAGATTAATAAAGAAGTTAAAATAATAATCAGCGATCAGGCCTCTAATTAATGTAAAATTTTTTAAAAATGGACAAAGAATATCCTTAATTTATCCTAAAACATCCTGTTTCTAAAATCTTAAAATCTTTGTTGCTAAACATTAAAAACTGATAAAATTCTTATCAAATTATGATATCAAGAAAAAAAGAGGTTGGTTGCAATGTTCTTACGAGAAAAGAAAAAACTATGCTGATGATGCTTTTAAGAAATGGAAGAACATTCAACACCCAAATAGCTGAAAAATTAGGTATAAGCTCTCAGGTAACCGGAAGGATAAGGAGATGTTTAGAAAAAGAGGGGGTGATAAGAGGATACTCAATTGAGTTAGATCATAAGTATTTAGGGGTTCGTACATTTGTCTTAGCATTATTTAATATTCAAGGCCATGATGAAGAAAAAGTTATGTCGAAAAATCTTGTCAACTTTTACAAAGTTATTGCAAATTCTATAATTCATATCGGGCTTTATGCCTTTAAAAATTTAAAAGAATCCGACAAGTTTTTTAATTCATTGATTGGGTGTTCAGATAATCTAAAGATAATAAGCACTCATGTGTTTCCTGTTGAAGGGTCGATAAAACAATCTTCAAAAAATCTATTTTATAATGCTCTTAGAGAATTTGACAATATCGGCACATTTAGGGCCTTAAGATTTTCAAATAATAATCCAAAAAAGGAATTTCTTGAATTAACATCTGCTGAAAAGGATGTTCTAAAAGCTCTTGTAAAAAAATCAAACCTTTCCACTAAAAAGATATCCTTGAACAATGGTTTAAAAATAAGCAGATCTAAAGTGAATAGAATAAAAGATAAACTTGAAAAAAGAGGAATAATAAGAAGTTATGATATAGAACTTGATTATGAAAAATTAGGTATTTGTGTTCTTGCTTTTATCTTCCTTCGCCCAAAACCGGAGATTATTAAAAAACAAGAGGATTATATCAGCCAATGCCACAAATCTAAAAATGTTATCAGTTGTTACAGGCTGAATGAAGAAACTGCAATGTTCTGCGGTTTTAGAAATTTAAATGATCTTGAAAACTATTTTAACATGCTAAGATCAGAGTACCAGGATTTAGTTGAAATAAAAGATATCCATATCATCTCCACTATGGGGGTAATCAAAGAATCTTTTGATGATTTGTATTTGAGTTTGCTGGAGAAGTAGATTTTACTTTTTAATTATTTTATCAAAAATAAACCCTTTTTATTTTCTGCTTTTTTTCATATTGTGATTATAATGATTGTCTATACCATTAACCATTTGTTTCATGTTAAATAGAGTAAAAAATATAAATAAAGTGATAAGAAAATTCATTATTAGTCCGCTATATCCCAAATATAATTGAGGGATTAAATCAAATAATCTCAAAAAACTACTAACAGTCAGAATAATTAAAGCGCTAGTTAAGAAGATAATAGCCATTTTTAATTTTCCACAAAATCTCATTATTAAGTTAATTGCTATGAATAATATTATCAAACCAAATATTACATTTAAAAATGTTAATATTTTCCATAACTCTAATTCTAAAAATGCCATTTTATCCCCTTTTTAAAGGCCAATCCTCCTTAAAAACCTTCTTATTTTTTCTGAAAAATTAAGAGAATATTTTTTTCCTATTAAAGATGCTGCTATTTCTTTGTAAGCGATACTTGCATCACAATAAGGATCAAATAATACAACAGGAATTTTATTTGCGATAGATTCAGGGATTTTTTTATCAAAAGGGATTTCTTTGATTATTTTTAATTTAAGAGATTTTTCTATATCTTCAGAAGTCAATTCATATTTTTCTTTTGTTACTTTGGTTAAAATAATCCCTCCAGTAGGAACTTTCATTCTTTGAGCATATAAAATTGATTTTGTTGTTGAAACCACTGAGGGATAATCTGGAGTTGTAACTATCAAAACACCTCCTGCAATTTTTAATGTTGCAATGGATTCCACGCTGAAACCCGGGGCAGAATCAAGAAGAATAATATCATAATCCTCAACTAAATCTTTCAATAAGAGATCGTAATGATCTGTTACTTTTTTTATGTTTTCTTCTAATTTTTCAAAATTCCTGTCTCTCTTTTCTATTGAAATAGATGCTGGAATAACATCTAATTTTTCATTGTATGTGGAAATTGTTTTTGAAATTGGAAAATTTTTTCTTATTATGTCATAGATAGTTACATGAGGGTATAATATATTAAGATGCAGTCCGAGAGAGGCGCTTGTGATGTTTGTATCAACTGCTAAAACCTTTTTGCCAAATTCTGTGGCTAATGCTACAGCAAGATTCGCAATTGTAACTGTCTTTCCCACCCCCCCTTTTGGAGAGATTATAGCTATAACTTTTTTATTTCTTTTCATTTTTTTACCCCCCTCTTTTAAAAATGAAAATTAGAAAATTTCTTGTTTTCTTTATTTTCATCCATAATACCCCATTTTATAAATTTTTTCCAACATGTTCAACTAACTTCTTCAATTCATCCCCTCTTGTAACATTCTTGACAGGTTTTGCTCTTAAAACAGGTCTTGACTTGACTAATCCCTTTTCATAAAGTGTGTGCCCATCTATCTTATGAAGGTGAATATCCTTTTTTAATCTTTTTAATTCATACAAAATAAATAATAAGATTATTATTATTATTATTATTATAAAAATCATGTTTTTCCCACCCCAAAACTTTTTCTCAATTACTGAGAAAGATGCGTTTGAAATTGCTATTTCACCATTATATTTTGCTGTTATGTACAAAACATAATTTCCTGGTGCTGTTTCTTCAGGAATTTGGAAGCTCTTTACAAAATTGGTTTTGGTTTCAATCGCAATTGTCTCTTTTGATGCATATACTTCTTCGCCTTTTTCATTCTTTATGACATATTCCACAAGCACATCTATTTTGCTAATTCCTTTTGCTCTTAAAAGAGTTATCTCTGTGAATAATTCTTTTCCAGGTGCAACTTCTAAAAACTCTTTTGGAACATTTATTTTAACATCTAAAAGAGATTCTGGAGTTTCTTTTTCAGGAGTTTCTTCTTCCTCTTCTGGAGTTGGTGCTATAACAGCAGGGGTTGGCGCTGCTCCTCCTCCGCCACCAGCAGGCTGTTGTGTTGATGGAGTTTCTGCTGAAGTTGTAGTAAAATAACTATATGCTCCTGCCTGGTCCCCTGAACCATAAGGCAATGGAGTTCCTACAAAAGTTATTTTTGCTTGCCCTACATAACTTGTTTCAGGATAAACTGTCCAAACACGCTCTGAAAATGCACTTACTGCGAAAGTGTCTGCACCAGAATGCAATAATTCATCAGTATCTGCTCTTTTTAATTGCCATTCCAAATACAAATCTTTTGCAGTTCCTCCCACATTTTCTGTGGTTACACTTATTTGCAAGTTATCTACCGCTGAATTATCTATTGTGATATCTCTTATATCAAAAATTCCTCCCACAAGTTTCCAGAAATGAGATTTATAGTAATCTATTCCATTAACACTTATATTTAATTTTGTCTCCCAGTTGCCTTCTATCTGTCCAGAAGAAGTTGTATAATTATAAGAATAAACTCCTGTTTCATCTAGCGTCATTGAAATATATTCTACGATAGGATTATCTGATGCATCATATAAACTTACTTCAGGTGTTGAATCTGCGTTTATTGGAACTCCATTTTGGTCAAATACCCAAACTTTTGTTCTGTATTGTTCTCCTGCCAAAACCTCGCTATATCCTGATATTTCAACTACCGCACTTGTAGGTAAAGCAACTCCGGAAGTAGAAAATCCTTTAATTCCTTTATATTGAACACTCAAAATTGTACAATCTACAATTGCTAAATAGCTTGACGCCGTAGTTGCTGAATAAGTGTAATTATATAAACCAGAGCTAAAGTTTGTCATTGCATTGTTATCTACGACATTTGTTCCAGATAGTGTATCCCTAATTGTAATATTTGCCCCGGAATCACAATTTGTTGCAATACCATTTTTATTATTTGTTAGGGCAATTATGCTGAAGTTTGTGTCTGTGTTTATTGATGAAGGCGCTTCTACTTGTATTTGAGGAACTGAGGCATCTCCTCCAGATCCACCACTAGAAGAGACTATAAATGATTCTGTGTCGTGGTTTTCGTTTCCAGAATAGTTTGCATCAATTTCAATTCTATATGTTCCTTCTATTGCAGGAGCTGTAAAGTTATATTCAAATCTTCCTTGTGAGATTAATGTTGAAGTTCCAGAATTTAGTTGAGTTCCATTAGGATAATATGCCACAACATTAACTGTAGAGTTTACAAGTGCTCCAGAAGAATTCACAGTTGTTGTGAACAATTTTACAGTATCTCCTAATCCGTAAGTGCTTCCTACTGTATTGAAAATATTTAATGCCAATCCTGCATCTACAGTAGCAGATTCTACTTTGAATGAAAGAACGTCACTAACAGTATTTCCACTTCCATCAGTTGCTTTTATTAAAATACCATAAGTTCCAAGAGGAGCGTTGCTTGGAAGAGTGGAATTGAATTTGTAGAATCCCGTATCTATTGCATTGGATATTCCTGTTACAAGCAAAGTATCATTTGGATAATATATAGATACATTTACGGTTGCAGATACCAAGTCCCCTGTTGCAGAGTCAGATGTTACAGAGAACACTTCAACAGAGTCTCCTGGATTGTATTGTGTTCCGACACTGTCTTCTATGGTTAATGGATTAATTGTGCTTCCTGTGTCCCCACCACCTGCTGTGATTCCCGCTAAATCAATATATCCTCCTACTGGACTAAAACTATATGTAAATCCATCTTCAAATGTGATTGAAGCATCTGAGTCAACAATACAACCTCCAACGGTTGAATTCCCGATTATTAAATCAACAAACATTGTGTATGTTAATCCATCAACAGTTGATAATACCTCTGATAAATTTGCCTGCATAAAGTCATACAAGTCATTCATACTGATGCAATTTTCAGACGCTGTTCCTGTCGCGATTGTTATGTTTCCACTGTGTGAATAGACAGGTCTGACTTCATGTTCTGTTTGGTTATTGAAGAAAGTCAAGATTCCTGTTTCATAATTTATGCTGAATTCTCCATTAGCATCAGGGGCATCTGTAACAAGAGTTAATTTTCTGTTTTCATTTATTCCATCAAATCCAAATACGGAAAAGAATTCTGACTGTGTTATTGGATAATTATCAAGATTTCCTGTAAAATTGAAGTTTGAATAAACCTCGTCGTCATAACTAATTTCTATTGGAGAAGTGAAGAAAATTCCTTCAAGAGCCTTTGCCTGCTCCTCTGTTCTTGTTGAGTTTACAAACGGATTATCACTTAACTGCAATGTCTCAATTGTTGCTGCTGAAAACTGTTTTGCAAGAGTTACAAAGTTCTTTCCATATTTTTTGATTTTTAAAGTATGCGGTCCTCTATCATCACCTGTTTGGAGATTATAATCATAAATTGCTCTTGTGATTGTCTGTGTTTCTATTGTTCCTGAAGAATCTGTCATTAAATTAAATACATTATCCCCTCTTATATCCTGCATTATCATGCTTGTATTTGGAACTACAGCTCCAACTGAATCAGTTATTGTCGGTGTGTAATCAAACTTTCTGTGTATGTTTCCAGAAAAACTCCCTTCTGTCCAGTTTATATTGCTGAAATTCAAAATAGGGTTGATTAAATTTGCAGTTCCATTATAATCAATTACTAAAATATGATTTGCTGATTCTGAAACAGCAAGGGCAGTTATTGTTACATTAGAGTTTCCTTCAAGCACCAAACCTCCTGTTGCAATTCCGCTTGGACGGATATTATTTAGTGTTCCAATTTGTGTTTCAGCAGGATAAAATCCTTCTCCCATATTTGTAAGGAACAAATCATCTATGGTGTTGTTTGCTCCTAAGAATCTTATTGTATACCAGTTCTGCAAGGTGCTTGATTTTGCCTTTACATTTCCATACCAATATAATCTGAAAGGAGCAGAATCATTTGCATCAATTGTATGTGAAACTCCTGTGTTATATAATCTTAATTCAGAGCCATCTAGTAAATAAAATTGTCCTTGTTCTGTTTCATTTGCATCTAGTCCAGAGAAAGACAAAGTTGAACCTGCTTGCGGTGTGCCGTCTGCTGTTAATCTTCCTGAAATAAAAGTTGCGTTGAAGTTTAATTGAACTTGCTTGTTAAAGCTTAAAGCTTCTCCTCTTGTTCTTGCAAAAGTTGTGTTTAACTGGATTGTTGTATTTCCTAATTCTAATCTGCTTAATATAGCATATGAGCCTGAAGAGGGATTTGTAACTGCGCAGATGCCTCTTGCTGCTCTTCCAAATTCATAAATCTTTTCAAATAAAATTGGATTTGTCTCATTATTCCCCATTGCTGTTTTTCCATCGCTTCCATCGCTTCCCCATACCATAATTGTATCTGTTGTTTCATCATAACTCATTGGATAATTCAAAGCATAATCATAATCTGTATCAGGAGTGCACAAGTCAAGATTAAAACTCCTTGTTTCTGTGAACGAAGAATTCTGCCCTTCAATTCCTGCTTTAACTCTCCAGTAATATGTTCCTGACTCAATATTTCTCCATAAATAAAACGCATCTGTTGTGCTTCCAAGATAAGCGCTTCCATCTACATCATCTCCATAAACATAATAAACTAAATTGTAACCATCTGGAATCTCTGGAACACTCCAAGAAAGAACAACAGGCAAACTAAATGCATCTGCATCATTAGCAGGAGTTTCTGGTGTTGGCGCACTTAATGTAAATACATAAGGTTTTATATTTATGAATAATTCCTGGTTGTCGTTGAACAATTTTCCGTGATTCCAAGTATTAACAATTTCTTTTACAGTTACATTCCCATCAGGATTTGCAGTCGCATCTGTATTACTTACAATTTGTATTGTATGAGTGTAATCTCCGTCATCAATATTAGATATTTCTGATTCATCAAAAGTGTAATTTGTCCATAATTCTCCTGAAGTTCCTTGAGAGTCTAATGAATAATTCTGCCAAAAAGGATTATTATTTATATCATGAAGCAGTATTTTGCCCTCTCCAATAGTCACCCCATATCCTGTCCAGTTGTAAAAAACAAGAATATCGATTTGCGAATGATATTTATACCTTAATCCAAACGGATCTGTTGCTATAAAATCCTGTTCAAGAGTGCAACTCGCACCACTGCATCCAATATTAGCACTTGAATTTATAGAGGTTTGCGCTCTTGTATCATTAATTCCTTCAACAGTTAAAAGTTTCATTCCTTCTGATGTGCAATTCATATCAAATGTATAATATGTTGTTGCGCCAACTGCTAGAGAACCTAAATCCCAAGTTATTTTTCTTTCTTCTTCATTCCAATTTCCATCTTGAACAGAACTTACATTGCAATCTTCTGGAATTGTCAAATTCACATTCCAGCTTGAACTTCCTATTGCAGAATCACCCGAGTTTATAATACTTAAATTATAGGTTTGATTATCTGATGGTTCTGCTGAACGGTGCTTGTAACTTCCTATTGCTGAAATTCCAAATGTAAGGTGGGGCTCTGTAGGATATCTTGTAGTTACAATCTCATACGGCTCGTCTTCATAATAAATATAATCGCCATTTGTTAAATTATATCTCAAAGTTCCTGTTTCATCTTGATTTATATCAGATAATATTTTGTATTCTATAATCTTATAATCTCCAACAGTTATAGTTCCAATATCTCCTGAAGAAAATCTTATTTCTTTGTTGGGTATATCTGTTGTTCCAGAAGTAACTCCATCTAACTTTGGTTCGTATGCTATCCACCCTGTTGAAATTTTTTCCACAAAATTCAAGTCAGTTGCAGCTGCACATCCTTTATTATATATCGCTATTCTTGAATAAAATTCAGTATTAGTGCTTACTTCTTTAGGCGTCTCCCTAACAACCTCAATAATCGCTATTGAATCATTGTTCTCTATATTCGCTGATTCTTTCAGCAACTTATTTTCACCTGCAATCGTGTAATTCAAGGTTGCATTTAATTGTGCTAATTCATTATTTTGGCTTGATGTTATGTCAAATAAAACAGAGTAATTTCCAGAAGCTTCTGCGGAAATAACTTCTGAACCAGAATAATCCCATCCATCTGGAAGTTCAAGTGAAACATTATACTGGACAGCGTCGGTAAATGGATGATTGAATGTAACATTTAGCCATTCTGTTGTTCCATTGCACATGTAATCGCTTCCTGTTCTTACAGTTGAACTTACATCCCTAAACACAAAACTTTCTGTTCTATTGTCATTTATATCTCCTGTAACATAAGCATTTAATGTGTAATCTCCTGAATTCCACGACGATGTATCTATATTTGTAAAATTAGAAGTTATAGTTGAACTCGCCCCTAAACTCACATCTGAATTTGTTGAGCTGTTCATAACACCTCCGGAAGAGTTTGTAATATTCAATTGAACATTTATTGTATAGGTATTTAATGTTGGATTTGTAAGCATCACGCTCGCATCAAACTCGCTTGTTGAACTCTCAATTCCTGTTGTTTCAACTCCATTCACCTCTGCAGTTATGTCGTGTATTTTTGCTTTCTCGTCGTAATATGCTTCCAAAGAAGCACTCTCAATAATTAATTCATTTGCTCCGACATTCTTCACTTTTGCTAAACAAGAATTGCTTGAATTTGGAAATATTTGATTTGCTAAAATTGAAATTGTATTTTCTTCAATACTAGAATTTGTATTTAAATTCTGACTATGCAAAATATCTTTCCACTCAATTCCATTATAAACATAAACTCTGAATTTAGTTTCAGATGCATTTAATCCCAAATTCAAAGTTGCAATCCTGTAATCTCCAACACCACAGTCAAAACTTAAAATAGTTTCATTTGTTGCTTCTAAACTTAAAGGCAGATTTTCCGATGCGGACACTTCTGAAAGTTCTTTGTAAACAGTAAAGTAACTTGAATCTTTTGTGTGGTTTCCAATATTTGATGAATTAACATAAACACTTACATTAAAATTTCCATAAGTTGTTGCATTTACATCCCATGTTACTGTTGGATATGTTTCTCTCACTACTGTACCTATATCTTGAATCTGGTTTGCAAATTCCCAACCAATTTCAGTTGTATTTAATGTTGCGAAAACATCTTCAGCATCATAAGCACCAAATGCAGTTAAACTGGCATTTACTTTAAATGTTTTATTCTGAAATGTTTCTGAAGGGGTATAGATTGAATAAACATTAATTGAATCTACGCAGTCTGGAGTTGAAATTGTTACTGTTAAATTCTTACTCTGATTTATATTATAATTAGTTTCACTTGAATTAATTTCAGCAATCCATACTTGCTGCCCCTCCTGATAAACTGCACACTCTGTAATATTAAAAGTATATTCTGCATATCCTGTAGAATTTGTTGTATTTGTTCCAATTGTTTTTCCTCCGTCTGGATAATCTAATAATTTAAACACAACTGTTGCACTCGGAGATAATTCATATCTCCCTGCATCAATATCATAAACTCTTACTCTGAATGTTTGAGGTCCTGTGTCTTTTGTTACTGTTGTTCCGTTTCCTGCTATGTGGCTTATGTTTGTATTGTCTTTTGTTATTGTTACTGATTTAATTGCATCTTCAAAATAATCTCCGAGTTTAAACCTGTAATACATTGTTTTTCCCACATCATTATACGTAAAGTTTCTCAACCACACTGTTAATGCGCTTTGGCATCCTTCGCATACTACAGCAGTTTGATTGTAGCAAATCGTCGAATTGCATTCTTCAGCGGGGCCAGGAGGCCACGCCGTCCCCATATGCAATGTAATATTTTCTGCTGTATCGGGATCGCCGGATGAAGCAATAATTGAGAAATTCCAATTAGGATAACCCCATCCAGCTGAAGTTGGAACAGCTGTTGCATTTTCTAATTTTCTTTTTACACCCAAATAAAACAATCCAGGATCTCCTGTGTTTTCTATGAGATTAGTATAATGAAAACTATAATTTGCAATCATTGTTGTATTGTAATAACCAACCAAATCAGAAAGTGTAGTTGAATAAACGCATCTAAACGCATTTGCTCCAATAGGCGGTTCTGTCACAGGACACTCAAGCCCATAATCAGTTGTATTTGCATAATAAATAACACTCGCAACTAAAGCATCTCCGCAGTCATCTGTTGTTGCTCCTAAAAAAGTTATTGCCTGTTCTTGTGTAAAAACATCTGATTCTTCAGGAGTATTAAATGTTAAATTAATGTCCCCTCTTACTGAAAGAGTTGTTGTTAAGAAACCCGAAGTATCATTCTGGAAATAATAATCTAGCAATGAATCATTTAATTCTGCTTTCCATTGCTGTGTTCCAACGAGGAATTTAGGAGCTCCTGTATAGTCTGCATCGCATGTTGCATCAAAATCAAGATTAGCATAACCAGTATCATTTGTAAGAACAACCAAATTGCTGTCTGTATGATATGCTAAACTGTTTCTCTGAACAGAATACTTGATTGGAAAGTTTCCCATTTCACTTCCATTTGCATTTACAGCCTGGAAAGACAATAATGTTGTCTGGCTTCCTGAACGATTTGAAATTGTATTATTTCCTGCAGAATAAATCATGCTTATCCTGTCTTTTGTTATGACATAATTATAAACCAATGTTGTTCCTGTATTTGCAGGACTTCCATTATCTGTTGCATTGAAGAAATAATAATTTGTTCCAATGTCTGATGGGCTTGTGTCTTTTGTAAAGCTAAAATTCTGATTTCCTCCTGTTGAATTATCAAATATTCTCTCTCCAATTAAATCCCAAGGACCGTCTGTAGACCCAAGACTGTTCCACAAAAACACAGTTAAATTTTTGTCTTCAATTGTTGTGTTGACTGTAATGTTCCATGCAACAGTTGTTCCACCCCACTGTGCAGTTTCAGGAGATTGCTGTCTATCAAAGAAGTTTATTTCTTCTGCAGCAGGCTCATTAACCAAAAAGTTATCTGTTCCTGTTGTCTGAGCTTCAACATATCCTGTTTCTACATTAATCATCTGTATCTGATAGAACCATGAACCAACATCTGCCGATGTAAAGTTCTTATACCATGAGACATTTAAATTCTGGCAATTCGTACAAGAAGTTGTTGTTATGTTCACGCATATTGAATCTCCGCTAAACCCACTGCAATCTGTCCATGCTCCTCCTCCTTTTTTCAGCAATAATGTAATGTTCATAGGAGTATCATCACCTGATGTTGCAGTTACATTAAACTGCCAGTTAGGATAATAATAATATTCTGAAGTTGGAGCAACACTCTGACTTGCAAGTCTTCTCAAAGGGAAAAGGTAAAACAATCCAGGGTCTCCTGTTTTTTCTGTGAAATTATCATAATGAAAACTATAATTTGCAATCATTGTTGTATTGTAATAGCCAGTTGTCGTCGCTGTTGTTGTTGGATAAGAACAGGTAAATGCATTTGCTCCTACTTTTGTTGTATCATCACAAATAAATCCATAATTTGTTGTATTTGATTCATACACAACAGTTGTTTCTAAAGCATCTGTGCAGTCATCTGTTGTAGCACCAAGAAATGCAATAGTACCCTCTTGTGTAAAATTCTGAGTTCCATCAGGAGTTACAAATTCAAGTATGATATCTCCTCTTACTCCTGTTGTTGTTGTCATAAAGCTTGAAGTATCATTCTGGAAATAATAATCTAGCAATGAATCATTTAATTCTGCTTTCCATTGCTGTGTTCCAACGAGGAATTTAGGAGCTCCTGTATAGTCTGCATCGCATGTTGCATCAAAATCAAGATTAGCATAACCAGTATCATTTGTAAGAACAACCAAATTGCTGTCTGTATGATATGCTAAACTGTTTCTCTGAACAGAATACTTGATTGGAAAGTTTCCCATTTCACTTCCATTTGCATTTACAGCCTGGAAAGACAATAATGTTGTCTGGCTTCCTGAACGATTTGAAATTGTATTATTTCCTGCAGAATAAATCATGCTTATCCTGTCTTTTGTTATGACATAATTATAAACCAATGTTGTTCCTGTATTTGCAGGACTTCCATTATCTGTTGCATTGAAGAAATAATAATTTGTTCCAATGTCTGATGGGCTTGTGTCTTTTGTAAAGCTAAAATTCTGATTTCCTCCTGTTGAATTATCAAATATTCTCTCTCCAATTAAATCCCAAGGACCGTCTGTAGACCCAAGACTGTTCCACAAAAACACAGTTAAATTTTTGTCTTCAATTGTTGTGTTGACTGTAATGTTCCATGCAACAGTTGTTCCACCCCACTGTGCAGTTTCAGGAGATTGCTGTCTATCAAAGAAGTTTATTTCTTCTGCAGCAGGCTCATTAACCAAAAAGTTATCTGTTCCTGTTGTCTGAGCTTCAACATATCCTGTTTCTACATTAATCATCTGTATCTGATAGAACCATGAACCAACATCTGCCGATGTAAAGTTCTTATACCATGAGACATTTAAATTCTGGCAATTCGTACAAGAAGTTGTTGTTATGTTCACGCATATTGAATCTCCGCTAAACCCACTGCAATCTGTCCATGCTCCTCCTCCTTTTTTCAGCAATAATGTAATGTTCATAGGAGTATCATCACCTGATGTTGCAGTTACATTAAACTGCCAGTTAGGATAATAATAATATTCTGAAGTTGGAGCAACACTCTGACTTGCAAGTCTTCTCAAAGGGAAAAGGTAAAACAATCCAGGGTCTCCTGTTTTTTCTGTGAAATTATCATAATGAAAACTATAATTTGCAATCATTGTTGTATTGTAATAGCCAGTTGTCGTCGCTGTTGTTGTTGGATAAGAACAGGTAAATGCATTTGCTCCTACTTTTGTTGTATCATCACAAATAAATCCATAATTTGTTGTATTTGATTCATACACAACAGTTGTTTCTAAAGCATCTGTGCAGTCATCTGTTGTAGCACCAAGAAATGCAATAGTACCCTCTTGTGTAAAATTCTGAGTTCCATCAGGAGTTACAAATTCAAGTATGATATCTCCTCTTATTGAAACATTATTTATGCTTGAAGTCACTGATTTATAACAAGTATTTGTTGGAATGCTTGCTCTCCAGTTCTGGTCACCAACTGCAAATTTATTCGGCGTGCAAACAGGATTAAAATAATAACTGGAATATCCAGATGAATTTGACTCATTATTTACAGCAGAATAATCAACAAAATTATAAGTGACTTCAAATGTAACATTTTGATTATCAATAACCTGTCCTTTATCTGTATCATTTATTCTCATAATGAATAATTGAGTTTGATTTCCCGAACGGTTTGTTATTGTATTATTTCCCTGTATGTATTCTATTGTTGTATCATCTTTTTCTATTGTGAATGGATGAGCTACTGTTGAAGTTCCGTTAAGGTTTGTTGCTGTAAATTTATATTGTGCTGATGAAATATCTGTACATAGGAAATCATCAACATAAAAAGTAAAAGTTTGAGGAGTTGAACATGTGGCTTCTGAACAAGTGGTGTTTTCTTTAACAACAAATCCTGCTCCTGAATCAATGCTAAGATTTAATTCAATATCTCCTGCTCCGTCAGCAGGATTGCTTACATTTACAACAAAAGTCCAGTTGGAACCCCAGCCCTCTTCTGCTCCTGAAGTTTGTCCATTAGCTGTTTCAGCTTCAAGAACAGGGGTTCCTTCTGCTACTGTCGGCTCATTTACTTTAAATACACAATCGTTTCCCCCGTCAAGACATTCATTTGTTGTTGAACTTGCTCCAGCTTCTACACTGAAACTTTCATTGTCTGTTGCATTAAATTTAAACTCTCTGTCTGCAGAAGAACTAAAATTTACATTGAAGCTTAATTTTTCCTGAGCACAATCAAAGCAATATTGTTCGTTTCCTTCCTGACTCCAAGTTCCTCCGACTGTTCTGGTTAATAATCTTACAGTTGTATTTGCGCCAGGATTTGTGACATTGATTGTAAAAGTGAACGTATCTTCAGAATATACTCCAACTTCTGGCGTGACAGTTGCATCATAGATTAAAGGAGTCCAGCACCAAGGATATTTAATTTCAAAAGTATCAAGAAGCATTCTGGTATTGGCTGTTGTACTTCCTCCTTGTAAACGAACTGAATAATTAAAAAAACTTTCATTATACCCTTTTCCTGCTGTATCACATGTATTATTTTGCTGTCCAGGTGGCTCATTTCCACATTCATATCTTGGCCCAAGAACATCTCCTGCAACTACTGTTTGATTTAAATAACCAGCATATCTTACACTCCCCCATTCCGCAGGAGCTGCTTCATTATTTCCTCCTGCATTGGTTGGCATAGGAGATTGGGTTCTGTTTGCAATTTGTAAAAGCCCGCCTCCTACAGGCATTGTAGCAGTTCCAACACTCGCGTATCTGATATAGCTTCTCAAAGAAACCATATCACAATTTTTTGTTCCAGGGCAGGCAGTATCGGGCGTCCAGTTTAAATATTTATTATTGAATTTAGACTTAGTAGAAAGAACACTCCATAATACAGAATCTGTAAAATTTTCACAAGTATTATTTCCTATATAATACTGATTTGCTTTTGTTCCTGCAGAAACTTTTTGTGAGTTAGCTATTAAGAACATCAAGGTAAGCAAAGCTAAAGCTACAAAAATCCAAAACATGCTTTTTTGAATTAAACCTCTTTTATCTTTGAACAGCATTTTCCTCTTTTTCTAAAAATTTATTTATATTATCAATTACTACTTCTGGTTTTTGAACAAAAACATTTTTTGCTGTTGAAAACTCAAGGATTGGTTTGTCATCTGTTATTAACTCTGCATCATCTGCATAATTTTGCATCTGCTCGCTTGTGAATAAAAGTAAATGGTAAATTTCATTGCCGGAAGCCAACCTTATACTTGAAAGGTGTTGTTTGCTTAATTCTGGAAGAGAATTATAATCCTGATTGAATTTTTCTTCATTAATTTTTATTTCCTTCCTTGAACCAACCAAGATTATTTCAGATGTCTCAAATCTTATAGGAGTATCTTCATCTGATTTTATATTTGCAAATGCCGCGTTATGAGGGAAAACATAACTGAATGTCTTGTAAAAGTTCCTGAAATCTTCAGGAGACATCTGGTAAATTGGGACCCATTGCATGTACAAGCCATTTTCTTCTAAATCTTCTGCTGCCAACTCCAAAAATTCCTTGGAGAATAAAGCAGTAGAGAAAGATTGCCAAGGGTCGCTTGGTTCTGGAATTATTGCATTGTATTTTTCATTGTTCTTCAAAAGCCAGTTTCTTCCGTCATCAATTATTAAATTATGGTTTGGATTTTCTAAAACATTATTATTAAATGTCCTAAAATAATTAGTAGCTTCAACAATTGCTGGCTCTATTTCTATTGTTGTGACATTTGTTAATTGTGATAATTGCCCAGAGGTTGTCCCTGTTCCTAAACCAATTACTAAAGCATTTTCAATCTCAGATTTTATTAAAGAAGGAAGGTAGGCAAGTAAAAAATTTACTCTTAAATCTGTTATCTCATAACTTCCTTGCCCCTTTCCGTTTATGAACAAAGCCTTTCCTTTTCCGAACAAATCTCTTACAGTTACTGTTGCATATAGTCCTTCTTCATAATAAACAACAGGTCCTAATTGTTTTTGAATAGACTCTGTTCTATAAAATCCTCCAGAATGCATTTGCTGAATATTGTAATTTCCAACAAAAGCAAAAATTAAAAATAAAATAAGTGCGATTGGAATTATTTTTTTAGCGAGGTTTTTAGATACAATAAAAAGTAGACTGAATCCAATTAAAATGTTAATGAAACCTGCGAAGATTATTGACGTTTTAACCCCAAAAAGAGGAATGAGTATAAACCCTGCTCCAAAACTTCCAATTATTGCACCAAGATTGTTTGCAGAATAAATTTCTCCAATGCATTTTCCTATTTTTTCTTGTGTATAGAATTTTGCAATTACTGGAAAAGTTGCTCCCATTAGTGTTGTTGGAATTAATAAAATAATAAATACTAAAGCAAATTGTACAAATTGGAATAAATAAAAGTTTGTGTGTAAAAAATAAATTGAATTATATATTTTTGGAAGGATGTTGAATATGCTCAATAGTAAAACCCCATATAACCCTATTCCTAACATCATTAATGCATAAACTAGAGGTAAATTCTTTATTTTATCAACATACTTTGAGGCTATCAAAGAACCTAATGCCAACCCAAGCATAAACACACCAAAGATAATTGAGATTGTATAAACTGTTGAACCAAGTAAAAACTGTAGGGGCCTTATCCACGTTAACTCGTAAATTAAAGCAGCCATTCCTGAAAATATAAAAGCTATTAACAAAAGTTTTCTAAGATTCATCTTCCCCTCCTTTTTCCTTTCTTGAAAAAATAAATATTGTAATCGCAATGAATATGTTTATAGAAGCAACAAGTATTGCTGTTGCTTTTATTCCTAAAAGAGGAATAAGTAAAAAGCCAGCTGCTAAAGGTCCTACAAATGAGCCAAATGAATTAAAAGAATATAATTTTCCAGCATCTTTTCCTAATTTATTAGAATCAATATAAATTTTGTTTGCAATAGGCCATGTCGCTCCAAATAATGTTGCAGGAATTATAATTACTAGGAAAAGAAGGAAAAACTGAATAAATTGCAGACCTACTACATCTAAAGACAAATAAATAGGTGTCAGGATTGAAAATAACCAGAGAATTATTAAACCATATAATCCAATTCCTAATTCTATAAATGCAAATAATTTTTCTGGATTTTTTGTTCTATCTGCCAAATTCCTAAAAATGTAAGAGCCAAGTGTGAAGCCTATGAAGAAAGTTGTTAATATTGTAGAAACTGCATAAATTGTAGAGCCGAAAATTAATTGTAAAGGCCTTGCCCATACTACTTCATAAATTAGAGCAGTCATTCCTGATAATGCAAATGCTATTAAAATCAATTTTTTTAAAAAAATATCTTTATTTTCCTTATTCATTTTTCCCCCTTATTTTTTCATTAGAACTATCACCATAAGATTTATCCCAGCACCAGGTATATTTTATTTCAACTACATCCACAATAGAATATTGGGAAGCGTAAGTTTTGATTCCATAGCATGTTGATTCTTCATAATAATTTTCTGAATTTTCAATTTCGCATTTAGAATCCTGGGTTTTGGTTTTCTCGCAATACCTCTCCCATTTTCCGCCATCTTCTTTAGGAGTGTCACGAGCAAGATATTTTGAATATTTTTCTTTTTCAGGATTGCAATCAGAATCTAATTCTGATATTTGAACATAACCTTCTCCTGTAATTTCTTCATCATAAGGATTTGCATAAAGTATTCTTGATTTAGTATTTACATTATACAATGAACAATCCTGCCCTCCTGCATCTTCGCAACTAGTTTGTATCTTCCAAGTTTCGTAATTCACAGAGCCTTTTTTATTATGAGTATATCCGCTTGAAAATAAAACGCTGTCTGTAAACTCCCTACAAATCATGCCGTCTAAGTTAAGAGTATCATTTGTTTTTGAAAAATAAAAATCTGTTTGAGCAGAAAGATTTCCGGCAGAAACTTCTGCAATATACCCCCCCTCCTCTTCAAAATCTGCAATTAAAGAAAATTCATAATTTTTATTTATGAAGCTTATACCTGTGTTAAATACAAGTGTTTCATTAAATTTAATTTTTAGAGCTATTTCATCAACATCTAAATTAACAACCTCCCCAAAAATATTGATTGTTTCATTTTGTGCATAATAATTTTTGTCGGTGTATATTGTCAATAAACTCTGATTAGTTTCATTTAATCTAATAATTTCAATTTGCTCTTCTGCAAATGAAGGATTTAAGTAAAGAGAAGGATTTCCCTTGAACTCCGCCTTAAAAAAATAAGTCCCCAGGCTTATATTCGGGTTAAAGATTAATTTAGCATAACCTTCAGAATCTGTCAGCTGGGAATCAATTAAAGAATTATTCAAATAAAACTCTATCTCCTGGTTTGGGAGAGAAGTGCCGTCATCAAGATAAAGCAGAACCTCTGCAGTATCTTCTTTTTGTTTAATATCAATAAAAGTATTTATCCAAACTTCTATTTGAGAAACTGCTTCAAAAATATTTTCCAAAGTATTATTTAATATTTCAGAATTAATTGCTGTTGAATTTCCAGCGACTAATATTGTTGAACTTACAATTAAAACTAAGACAATTGCAGTTATTAATCCGCCCCATAGTTTTTTATTTTTTCTAAATTCCATTTTTATAATTCCCTTTAATTTTTATTTCATTAATTCCGGGGGAAGTTGAAACAGAAGAACGCACATCTATTGAAAAATTGCAGGTTTCACCATTGTCAAGATTTCCACAATCTGCTATTTTATCTCCAGAAATAATCTCAAAACCAAAAGGTAAATCCCAAGTAATTAAAACATCTCCTGCAGCCCCCCCGAAATTTGTTACGATTGCTTTTACTTCTATTTCTTCTCCTCTTGTTATTTTATTCGGATGAATTAATTGAATTTCTAATTGAGGGATTTCAGTTTCTGTTACCTCTCCTGTTAAAGGAGGAATCGTTTCATTTCGTTCTGGTTGAATTGTTTCATTTTCAGCTGGTTCGGTAATGTTATTCTCTTCATTTTCATTATCTGAACTTTCATTTGTTTCATTAACTTCTTGTTCTGAATCATTAATTTCAGTATAATCAGAAGTTTCCTCAGTAGCATTTTGTTCAGATTCTTCTTCAACTTCTTCGGAATTTTCAGTTTCCCCACTTGTTATTTCTATACCCTCTTCCATAATTATTGTTTCAAGTTCGTCAAGTTCTGTTCCCATATTCTCTTCAGCATTTATTGTTTCAAATTCATCATTTTGCAAATCTGCATTTTCTTGTATTTCGGTTATTTCAACTTCCATATCATCAGTGACTTGCTCTTGCGTTTCAGGAGTTTCTAAAATATTTTGCGCAGTTACAAGTAGCATTGTTAACAATAAAATTGAAGCAATAGCTACAGACATTTTTTTCAATTGCCCTTGTTTTCTGTTTATTAAAATTTTATTTACCATTTCTTCCCTCTTTTTTAACCCAAAAATAAATCTTAGCCATACCGGCTTTCCTTATTTTAACTTTTTCAGCGCCTTCTAAAAATGCAAAACAATTTGAAACAATTCGTCTTGAAATATTGAGTTTTTTAGATAATTCAGAAACAGTAAATCCATCGGGATTTTTCTTTAATTCTTTTATGATTTTTTCTTTATTATCCATGCCTCTTTTTTTGCTTTACATTTTATCTATCCTTTATTTTTCAAACTCAAACACAGCTCTGCCTCCTTTTTCAGTTTCAAAAATTAATTTCAATTCTTTAGCATCAGAATCAATTTCAGGGAATGCCAAATAACCTTCCCTGATTATCTCCGGATAAATCGTCATGTCTCTGCCAAATTCTTTGAAATCAGAACGTCCCAAATTCAACAGAATATCATTATCTAATTCATATTTGCCTCCAAAATCATCCTCTAATTTAATAATAGAAAAACTTTCTTTTTCATTAGAACTTGGATTAAAAACTTTTATATAAACTTTGTAATATTTTTTCCAAACTTTTTCATAAGTTTTATTAATTAATTCAAATGTTTCATAAGTATCCTCTGAAGCATTAATTAAAGTTATTTCTAAATTGCCAAGGATTTGTTTTTCTTCAAGTTTTTCTGTTTCTTTTATTGTTCCTGTTGTTATCGAGCTTTTAGGCGATGTTTGTTTTTCTTCAATATCCGCTGGTCCTTTTTTTGTTTCTTCTGTCTCATTTATTCCCTGTTCTTCTTTGATTGTTGAAGTTGTTAAACCAGTCTCTGATTTTTGCTTAAAATATATGCTTGTAAGGATTATAAAACAGAAAAATATAATTAAGGAGATTAATAGTAATTTTTTTCTCATTTTTCATCCCCTTCCCAATAATGTATTTTAGCTTTTCCAACAAGACGGATTCTTATTAATTTAGCGCCTTTTAATTCAGCAAGCGCGATTCTCACAGCAGACCTAGATAATTTAGAAACATTTACAAGTTCGGTTATTGTTAAGCTACTATCATTATTTTTCTCTAAAATTCTTCTAATCCGAGTTATAGCATTATCACCCATTTTTTTAATAATCTCTTTTATTATTATATACACTAATGTGCACAATATTATTAACAATAATGGTTATTTAAGCGTTTCTATCTTAAAGAAAATGTATAGCCCAGAGACATATGTCATGGGGCTACCGAAAATTAGTTCTCAAGTGAATTTCTAACTTTCGTATAAAAAAAGAAGAAATTAGGTGTAGATAAAAATTGGTTTATAGATAGCATAGATCCCACTACAAAATTTATGGTAGCTTCTGAATATGAAAAATCAAGAGAGAAAGAGAAACTTAAAAAGATCTTAAAAAATATTAAAAATAAAACAGAAAATCAAGTTAAGATTATTACAACAGATGGGTTAACAGCTTATACAAATGTAGTAAAGAAAACTTTTGGTTATAATAATAAAGAAGGTAAATACAATATAAAACATAATGTAGTTAATGCTTCGCAAGGTGAAGGTTTTAATCATCCTATTGAAAGGTTACACAATTCTATAAGACATAGAACTAAAACTTTTAGAGGATTTCATGGAAGTATAGAAAGTGCGAAAGCAATTATGAAGGGAATAGAAATATACTATAACTTTATCACTAAACACCAATCTATAAATTGCTGTCCTTATGAGTTAGCTACTGATTTGAAGCTGACACAGAATAATAAATGGTTAGAATTGATACAACTTGCAAGAAAAAGTTAATCTTCTAAAAATTTTGTTTCAATTAATTTTTTAGCTTGTCTTATTAATAGCTTTTTATCCTTTTTTAACTCAAATGCTTTTACTATACTCTCTTTAATTTTTTCCTTAAATTCATCATCCATAATAGGTATTTCAAGATTTGCTAATCTGTCCATATTAAGGTGGGGTAAAGTAGATGAAATTACTGTATGTTGTTGTGCCTGAAATTTGCCTACGAAACTGCTTAATATTGCAAAAATATAAGGTGCATCTTCTTTGTTATGAGGTTTAATTATGCTTAATCCACTTGATAAAATACATTTATCTGCATCAGTTATAAAAGCAGTTAGTCCTATTTTTCCGTCTTTAGTAAAAACAATATCCCCCGCTTCTAATTCTTGATTTAAACTTTCATAAATACTCACATCAACATAATAATCTGGGTAATCATCCAATTCAAAATTAGGTAAATCAGAAGTTCTCATAAAAGGAATAGCTCTGATTTTCTGAAACCTAGTAAAAACTCCTATTTCCAGCACCCGTTAAGGTAACAATATACTAATCTTTGGCCTTTTTCATCATATTGCTTTGCGAGAGCATTCTTAATGAGAGCATAATGCT
>Ga0210057_1000481_pt1 | contig 65808 bp, 67 predicted proteins | sample CryGeyCG2114_010_2_FD_183968 | JGI IMG/M metagenome (GOLD analysis project Ga0210057, IMG submission 183968) | Groundwater microbial communities from aquifer - Crystal Geyser CG10_big_fil_rev_8/21/14_0.10 (SPAdes) (version 2) | ecosystem: Environmental > Aquatic > Deep subsurface > Groundwater ...
TGACCATTATTTATTTAAAGAAATTATTCAGGGAATAGAAAACTTTCGTTTCTCAAATAATCTTTTTGAAAATGCGTGGGATAACACTATGATTGAGCGGATTGATATTCGCCTGCTTGAATCTATTGGCGTAGAAGACCGGGGAAGTTTTTATGATTCCATTGGAACACTTCGCGATGTCGGGCAAAACCACATTCTTACCATGTTGGCTGCGATTACGATGGAGTACCCCGTAGGTATGAATGTGAGAGAGGTCCGAAAAAATAGAGCGGCTATTTTGGAAACACTTAGGCCGTGGACAAAGGAAACTGTGCGAAAAGAAACTTTTAGATCCCAATATCTTGACTATAAAAACATACAAGGAGTAACTCAAAATTCGGAGACAGAGACATACTTCGCTCTAAAAACAGAGCTTCTGCATTCTCGTTGGAGCGGGATTCCCATATACATGGAAGCTGGGAAACGCATGGGAGAATCGCGCAAAGAAATCATTTTGACACTAAAACACCCTAAGGTGTGTCTTTTGTGCGAACAAGGATCACACGCGCCAAACAGAATTGTTTTTCGTCTTGAACCAAGTGATGAAGTCGTTATCCATTTTTGGACGAAAAAACCTGGGTTTGAAAAAACCTTAGAAGAACGCGTTTTCTCTTTCTTTTTGTATGAAAAAGAAACAAAAATTCAGTATGTAGAAGAGTATGCAAAAATTATTAATGTCGCGATGGAAGGTGACCAAACATTATTTATTTCCTCCGATGAAGTGCTTGCATCTTGGAAATTTACTGACCCGGTTATAGTAGGGTGGAAGCAGGGTTTAACGCCCCTTACCGAATATAAACCCGATAGCACCCCTGCTTCTTTCTCGCAAGAATTGTCAGACAATAAAGATGTAGAAATAGACAACGACACTCCAGAGATTGGTATTATTGGTTTAGGGAAAATGGGTGCCAACCTTGCAAAACGTTTAGGTGTGAAGAAATGGAGAGTTGTTGGATTTAACAGGTCGTTTGATGCCACAAAAGAGCTTGAGAAAGAAGGTATTATTGGCGCATACTCTCTTTCAGAATTTGTAGAAAAACTTTCTTATCCGAAAACCATATGGCTTATGGTCCCGGCGGGGAAACCGGTGGATGAGATACTTTTTGGTAAAAATGGTCTCTCTAAATTACTCAAAAGAGGCGACACAATAATTGACGGCGGCAATTCTTTTTATAAGGACTCTGTTCGCCGAGGAAAGCGATTGAAAGCAAAAGGAATCCATTTTCTTGATGTTGGCGTCTCAGGCGGGCCGGTTTCTATTGCTCTTGGAAAATTTGCCATTATGGTAGGGGGAGATAAAAAGATATATGAAAAAAGCAAGCCAATTTTTGACGCGATGTCTGATACGGCTTCCGGATACATGGGGCGTTCCGGCGCGGGGCATTTTGCAAAAATGGTGCATAACGGTATTGAGTACGGGATGATGCAGGCTCTAGCGGAGGGGTTTACAATACTACAGAAAGCGCCATTTAAGTTTCGCTTGCGAGATGTTGCTAATGTGTACAATCAAAACAGCATTATTACCTCGCGACTTACCGGATGGTTGGAGGAAGGATTCAAGGAGTATGGCGATGACCTAAAAAAAGCATCAGGTGTAGTAGCTCATACTGGCGAAGGAGAATGGACGGTTAAGACCGCGAAAGAGTTTGGTATTTCTGCTCCAGTTATCAAAGACTCGTATCTTTTCCGTGTCCGCTCAAAAAAGAGTCCGTCATTTACCGGAAAAATTCTTTCTACGCTTCGCGCGGTATTTGGTGGGCACAAGATATAATGGTCAAAACTATGAATTATAAAAACATTGACATACTCAATGCATTTACTTTAGACGCTATCCCCGACTTGGATGTGGCAGTCTTGGGTGCGCTGGAACTTTTTCAAAAAGAGAAATTGCCCGAGCTTGATATTAAAAAATATAAGCGACCGCTAGTGGTCGGGTCTGGTAATGCTGAAGCAACGGGGAGGATTATTTTTGAAGATACAAATGCAGTCTTCGCTTCAGAGAGCAGTTTCGAAAATAAACTAAAGCATATACCCGATATTGACGGTGTCATTCTGATCTCAGCGTCCGGGGGGAAACATGCGCCGGTTATAGCAAAATACGCAAAAGATCTTGGTAAGAGCGTTATCCTTATCACAAACAATCCAAACGCGGAAGCTGCTAAATTTATTGAAGATGGTAAGATATTTGTATTTCCAAAAAATCGCGAACCGTACACATACAATACTTCCACCTATATGGGCATGATTTTAGGAAAAACAAATGAAGACCCGGAGAAAATACAAAAATTTATTCAACAACATATAGATACTCTTACTTTTCCTGATTTCTCGCAATATAATAAATATTTTCTCATCATACCGCCAAAATTTTCCGGTATTATTAGAATGTTTGAAGTTAAATTCATTGAACTCTTTGGAAGAAAAATTGCTCGTGATGTTGAAACGAGTGAGTATATGAAGCATGCAGTAACCGTGGTGCCGTCAGACGAGCTTTTTATAAGCTTTGGCGAGGAAAATACTATGTGGGGAGAACCGGACCAAAGACTTCATATACCACTTTTAGAAAATGCCAGGTACGCCGCGATGATGGCAATTGGTTATTATATTATCGCGCAAATCCAAAAACAACATCCACCATATTTTAAAGAAAATATCGCTCTCTATACGGAAAAGGCCTCAAAAATTTTCGGCAGCGAGATAAGTCCGATTGTGGAATAAGTACATGGAAAAAAGTAAAAGAATAATCTTCAATAAAAATACAATCCTATCAATACTGGGCATTGCGACCATTCTTATATTTTTTATTTTAGCGTCGTTTATCGTACATACATACGAAAGCGAAATAAATATGCTCACAGAACGCGGTGGGGCGTTTGGCATGATTGCCTATATTTTCATCGTCGTACTTGCGATTGTCATCGCTCCTATTTCAGCCGTCCCGCTCATTCCGATAGCCTCTGGTTTGTGGGGATGGTTTGTGGCCGGTGTGCTTTCTATCACTGGTTGGGCAATCGGTGCCCAGATTGCCTTTCATCTGGCACGACGTTTTGGCAAGCCACTTGTAGAAAAATTTATTTCCATTGAGAAGCTAACTAAATTTGAGGAACGGTTTTCAAAAGAACACATGTTCTGGACGATTGTCTTTCTTAGGATAGTCATACCGGTTGATATCTTGTCATATGCTGTTGGGCTTTTTTCAAATATAAAGAGCGGCACATATACTCTCGCAACAATAATTGGAATCACTCCTTTTGCTTTTTTGATTGCTTACTCGGGAACATTGAATGTTTGGTTTCAACTTACCGTTTTACTTACCGTGAGCATAATTTTCACAGGACGGTATATAATTACTAAAGTAATATTTACGCACAGACATGGAAAATAAATCATTTGACATTATCATTATCGGAGCTGGCTCTGGTGGGTTGAATATCGCCGCTTTTGCAAATCGCATTGGTCTATCAACTCTGCTTATTGATAAGACCGACAAAAACATAGGCGGTGATTGCTTGAATTTCGGTTGTGTGCCAAGCAAGGCACTTATTCATGTCGCTCGCACGGCACATGCGGGACGTAATCTTGAAAAATTCGGACTAAAAACTACCGGCATGATGGATATACACGCGGTTATGGCGTATGTAAAAAGCAAGCAGGATATTATTCGCGAGCACGAAAATGCTGATTGGTTTCGAAAAAAAGGCATGTCGGTCGCCCTTGGGGAAGCAAAATTCGTCAGTCAAAATGGGGTTTCTGTCGGAGATGTCGTTTATGAAGGTAAGCGCATTGTTCTCGCGACAGGGTCGAGACCGCGTACTATCACGCTTCCCGGAATAGAGCATGTGCGAGTTTTTAACAACGAAAATATTTTTGACATAGATTTTCTCCCAAAAAATCTTGTCATCATAGGCGGTGGTCCTATCGGTATAGAGATCGGACAAGCGTTCCAGCGTCTGGGTTCGCAGGTTACCATTCTTGAACGAGGAGAAAAATTTCTTCCAAAAGAAGATAAAGACATCACTGACATTTTGTATAAGCGACTGGCGAGTGAAGGACTAAATGTTCTTTTTCATGCTCAAGCAAAAAATATGCGAGAGAGTGGAGAGCTAGTCGTGGAAGTTTTGGGACATGAACAAGTGCTTCCGGCAGATGCGTTATTTGTGGGTGTTGGCAGGCGGCTTAATATTGAAGGTCTTGATTTGGATAAGGCAAACATAGAACTTGAGGCAAGCGGACAGAAACTAAAAATTGACCGGTATCTGCGCACAACCAATAAAAATATTGTCGCTTGTGGTGATGTTGCTGGACAATATCAATTTACGCACGCGGCCGAACTTCACGCCAGCATCATAATTCGTAATTGGTTTTCACCGTTTAAGAAAAAACTTATTAACGATAATCTTTCGTGGGTTACATTCACTGATCCTGAAATTGCGACATTTGGCATTTCTACCGAGGAGCTTAAAAAATGCGGTGTCCCGCATGAGACGATTGCGGAATCTTTTTCTCATGATGACCGCGCCATTACTGACGATTATCGTGACAGCTTATTAAAGATTCACATTTCTAAGAAAGGAAGAATACTTGGCGGAACTATGATCGCCCCGCATGCTGGTGAACTTATACAAGAACTTGTATTAGCACAGACACATGAGATGTCGCTTGCGGATATATTCACTAAGATTTATCCGTATCCGACTGCCACAAGAATCAATAAGCGTGCCGCTCAAAATTATCAAGGGCGTAAGTTGAACGGATTTTCAAAAAAGCTTTTACGTATGTTGTTTCAGTTTTTCGGATAAAAATTGAGACTATATAATAAATGGTAAATTTATGAAAGGTAATTAGTGGGTTTCGTAACCACGAGGAGGTAAAATACCCTTATGGTTACACGACGAAAGAACGTTTTCGGATGCGCGGCCAACTTTTTGCGAGGAAAAAAGTGAATCTGGTGTGGTTCGTTCAAGGTGAACAGAACTGCCCGTGGGTATGTCAAATGCCGATTGTGCCACAGGCAGAAGAGCTTGAAGATGATCCGTACTCGAGGGTCAGTCACTCGAAACACATGGTCGACAAGAAGACGAAAAATCACATCAATGGTATTGAAGGATTCTGGAGTTTTGCGAAGTATATTTTATACAACTACCGAAGAGTTCCCAAATATCACTTTCTGATGTATCTTAAGGAGGTGGAGTACCGATTCAACTATCGTGGCGATAATTTATTCAAACTATTCATGAATATCTATTTTGGTTACACTTCACACTAATTATCGAATATTATTATGGATCATACTCATCCCAAAATACCGATACTGGAATATAGCTATATTACTGACGGCATCTATATTGGCACCAATCAATGTTGTGTCATGGGTCTTGCTGATGTACTGAAGAAAGAAAATATAACCGCTGATATATCGCTCGAAGAAGATAGGCTCGATGTGCCATTTGGTGTTGATATATATGTTTGGATTCCAGTGGTTGATCAAATGGCGCCCACTCAAGATCAGCTTTCTTTCGGCGCGGAATCAATACAGAAACTTGTAACTCAAGGTAGAAAAGTGTATGTACATTGCAGAAACGGTCATGGGCGTGCCCCTACATTTGTATCAGCGTATTTGATACAAAAGGGATATAAACCAAAGGAAGCGACTGATCTAATTACATCTAAAAGACCGAGTATACATTTACATAAAATACAGGAGGAGGCGTTGAGAAAATATTACGAGAATTTAAACAAAAGATAGCAGTTTAGGGAGTCCCACCCGCGCTTCCTCCTGTCCTTCATGGGCGGGATGTGTGCGTACTAGACAGCCGGCACCGATGAGCAGTAAACTCCGCATTATGAGCTCCTACGTGTGACTTGATCGGTAGGCGATGGAATAGTTATCAACTTCTGTATTGATGGCGTAGCTCTGAAATAATGGGCTTAATATGACGAGATCACTTGGCCAGGTGGCCCTGGTCGCATTCTCACTGCTAACCGCGGTGAGTCTAATAGCTCTACCTCTCATCACGCCCTAGCAAGCGGCGATAGTCTTGGGTGCTACGGCACTCGTTCTCACATCACTCGGACTGACTCTGTCAATGAGAATCGCTTGCGAAGGACAGACAGCCGGTCTTCTGCGCCTCATGGGCGCTTTAGTCGTTTCCACAATTGTCGCCCTGCTATCTACAGCCGGACTGGCAGTACTAGAACTCATCGGCGACTCAGCGTCAGGGGCAATAATTATTGATAGTGCATCGGTCTATGCGCGTGCGTTCGCTGTTCCTCTATCAGTAGCGCTCGCGACGTACTACTTGTTCGTAGGTGATCTGCTTCGATCGCGCACTAATCGTATTGCCTTCGCATGGATTCCGGCGGTGCTTGCCGCAGCATACTTCACCGTCTCCGTCCTTCAGATTGGGGGCATGGGCCGTTAGCTGATCCGGGAGGCTTGGGAAGTACGAGCACGTTCTCAGCCTGGCTACTAGAAGGATCTCAGAGTGGTCGCCGAGAACGGTCGTGCTGGCTGGCCGAGCACCAGAAGACGCGCCGCGCCGAGCGGTAGGGCTCCTGGTCCATGACCTTCGCGACGAGCCGCTCGAAGGGTTCGATGGCGGAACAGTGATCTTGACGTCGTCGTCAAGCACCAAGGTGCCTCCAGCGGGTGATACAGAGTCATGATGGGTAGCCAGCGCAGCCGTCTCTCGAAGCCGAAGGCGCAGCCGCAAACCGAGAAAGAAGCAAAGTAGCCTTCGTCGTTCAACGGATAGGACGTTCGCTTCCGAAGCGAGTAATATAGGTTCGATTCCTATCGAAGGCACTATAGTAGTGATAGCACGCGCGGAGCCCATGGTATCTCTAAATTGAATCGTACGCTCCGAGTAAGCCCCGCCACTGCCTCGCTTCACTACGAGCGTACGATTTAGTTTCAAGCCACCACGTGCTCCGCGCGTGCGACATCATTTGTTTTGAAAGTAGGTTCGAGCTTGGTACAATAAACACACATGAAATATAATGAAAGTATGGAATCTACCCCTAAGGAATTTGATTCTGAGAAGCCGCCTGCCCAAGTAGAGTCGATTAATGTAGAGATAATTAGAGCGAGAATTATTGAACTCTCCACGGCATTATCTCGACTGAGTTTTTCTTTTGAGCGGGGTAGGATAGAGCCAGAAGAGGTTGCCCTAAAAATTGAAAACTTACTTACTCTAGAAAACAGTGAGTTATTATTTAATAGTTTGTTGAATTCGGAAACCAGCCTAAGTGCGATAGACGGGTTAGACTCTGTTTTTAAATCTCTTTTAAAGATTCAAAATGAGATATTGGCAAGGGGGGATGATGGTCTATTTCTTGATAAGGTTTATGAGACTCGCCTTGATTTTATAGCAAGGTTTGATAGAAATCATATTTTGTCCTTGAGCGACTCTATTAACACCCCACTAGATTCGGAAGATTTTGGGAAAGTTTTTTTGACGAGAGCCGGATTGAATACATCTATTGGAAAAATGTTGAGAAGATTGGTTATATTTGGTGCTCCTGACCAGCAGGAGGTGGCGATAAGCGCTACTCAGTTGTCAATGGCTAAATTTGTGAAATATTGGTATCTGACGGATTTAGTATATATAGCTATGGATGAAGTTGAGCGGGTAAAGTTTGTTGAACGGCTTTTGTCGGATATTGATAACCGTAACAATGTAGGGTATTTATATGGAATCCAGCGGATCGTACAATTATGTCTTAGTCCAGATTTAGAAGTAAAGAATGTTGGTTATGGGCTTTTTGATTCGGCGCTTTCTCGGTTTGGTATAGACCCAAGTAAATTTTTTGCTATCTGGGAAAATAGCGGTGGATATGGAGAAAAGCGGGAGAAGTATATCTTGCGGAATATTGAAGCTATGGATTCCCTTGAGGCAGAATTACCTGGTAGCGTTTCGCTTTTGTATCATGAATTCGGTATTGTTAATTTTTCTCGTTATCCGCGACCCATGTTGACCCAGCAGGTGAAAGAGCGCGAGATGACCGAGAATCCGTACGGAGTGATTTTATATCCATATACCGATTATAATGGATCATTTGAGATGGATGACGACATCTTGCAACAATTAAGAGATCAGCTTCCTCAAAGATATTGCATACGTATTTTAGAGTGTGGCGGCAGGGTGGGGGTTGCCAAGGCCTTGCTTAAGCTTGATAAAAAGTATGGGGCAGAGCAAAAAATTGAATTTATGATACTAGGAGGACATGGAACGGAAAATATGATTCAATTTGGCGCAGGTGATTCGTCGTCTTCTTCTTTGTCTGCAGAAGATTTAATGGGGCCTGGGTCTGCTCGTGCTAGTGGATTTTTTAGTAAGAATCCTACAGTTATGCTTTTTTCATGCTCGACGGGAGTTGAAGGAGGGATTGCGCATAAGCTTTCGGAGCGAATTGGCGCTACCGTTATCGCTCCCGATATTCCGACCGCGCCTGGTGAGATCTTTGTTAAAGATGATGGAAACCGTCTAGAGTTTTCTGTAGAATACTCTAGAGATGACGGCTCCAGGGGTAATCCAGCGCAGCGCTATACTAGGGGCATTAAATTTGATGCTTAAGCGGCGTTGATATTGCTATTCTCTCCGAATGAGGTGTTGCAGGTTCGATTCCTGCCGGGAGCACAAGCAGGTTCCCGCCCATTTTCAATGGGCGAGGCTCGCCCAAGAATTTTGGGCGGCGATTCCTGCCGGGAGCACTAAGGTGTTAAGTTAGCTTGACATAAATATTGTTTCTTTGTAAGATTATTGTCTATGGCAGCTGAGGAGGTGGTAAATAATGTTTATGGCCTGCGGCAGGCGAGTGGGATAACGCAAGAGGCGCTTGGGGGCGCGGTGGGCGTGAGCCGGCAGACAGTTATTGCGATTGAGAAGGGGAATTATATCCCCTCGGTTCTTTTGGCTATTAAGATAGCTAAGTTTTTTAAGCGACCGCTAGAGGAGGTTTTTTATATCAAAAAGAGTTAAAATATTACTATGAAACAATTTTGGCCGGAATTTGTGTTTGGATTGCTACTTATAATACTTTTGGTTTTCTTAGTAAATCCCTTCCCGATGTATATGCCGAACACCGCGACTATGGTTATTTTGGTCTGTGCTTTGCTTGCATTTGCTATTTTTGGCGCTCTTGTCTGGCGCGAACGGGCAACAGATGAGCGAGAGGTGGCTCACCGGTCGCTGGCGGGGCGTATAGGCTTTTTAGTGGGTGCAGTCGCCTTGGCTATCGGGGTGCTGGTTCAGAGCTTACAACATCAGCTGGATCCCTGGTTGGTTATCGGGCTGGGAGTGATGGTGTTGGGTAAGCTGGTGGGCCTTGTTTATGTTCGTCTGCGTCGGTAGGCGATGTAAAGAGGACTTGACATATTATTTGTACTGCCTTATCTTAGAGATAAGGCAGTTTTAGTAGTATTAATTTTATTTCTTATGAATAAAAATCTTTGGATAGGAGTGGTAGTTGTAATCGTGGCGGTGCTTTTAGTTGTTGGTCTAAGTGGGCCGAGCACAGAGGAGGGTGCGATGGTAAGCCAGGGTGATCAGATGATGACTGACGAGGTGATGGGCGGAGATGATAACATGATGGTAAAGCCGAGTGGCGATACTATGATGGATGATGGGATGGATGATGACGCCATGATGGTTTATGACGACTTGGTTGTCTTAGCCGGTGCGGAGGGCCCGGCGAAGCTGTATGAGTTTGATAGTGCGGCGTACTCTCGTGCGCAAGAGGAAGGAAAGCTGATAGCGCTATACTTTTACGCGAACTGGTGCCCAACTTGCAAGAAAGAGTTCCCGGTGATGCAGGCGGCTTTTGAGCAGCTGACGAACGATGACGTGGTTGGGTTTCGGGTGAACTATAACGATGACGAGACGAGTAGCGATGAAAAGGAGCTGGCTCGGAAGCACGGCGTTGGTTATCAGCACACGAAGGTCTTTGTGAAGGATGGTGTGCGGATACTTAAGTCTCCGGAGAGCTGGGATCAGGCGCGATATGTATCAGAAATTAATAAAGCACTTTAACGATGATAAGCGAACTTGGATTGGGAATAGCGTTTGTTGCCGGTATAGTTAGTTTTTTGTCGCCGTGTGTGTTGCCGATTATTCCCGGATTTTTGGCCTACTTGGCCGGAAGCTCGGTAGATAAGGCCGCGAGTGATCGGAAGGCAATTTTCCTGAACAGTTTGTTTTTTGTACTTGGCTTTGCCGCCATCTTCGCCATTTTGGGCGTACTGTTGAATACTGTTTTGGAGGCGGTGGCGTATGACGCGCAGATCTGGTTGGCGAGAATTGGGGGAGTGGTGATAATCTTTTTTGGTTTGTATCTGACAAAACTGCTTCATATCCCTTGGTTGGATAGAGATCATAAGCTAGTGGTGAAGCATCGTTTTCAGTCTCGTTATCTGACCTCGTTTGTGTTTGGCGCCGCTTTTGCCGTGGGCTGGACGCCGTGCGTGGGCGCGGCTTTGGGAAGCATCTTGGGGTTGGCGGCGACGGCCCCGGGTTCGGCTTTGTATCTACTTTTTGCTTATGCGCTTGGGCTGGGTATTCCTTTTTTGGTGGTTGGTCTATTTGCGGCGCAGGCGAGCGCTTGGATCCGGAAATACGCCAAGGTCATGAAGTATGTAAGTATCGTGTTCGGCGTTATTTTGATTGGCTTGGGTGTGCTGATCTTCACACAGCAGTTGAACAGGTTGGCGAGTTTTGAATTATTAAATTCATTCTTGTTGCAGTAAAATGCAGAAGTATCGCGTGATAATTTTAGTGTTGCTGGTCGTGGCTATTGTGGTCGCGATTGGACTGCTGGAAAAAAGCCGGGTGGGTTCGGGGGGAGAAGAAAGGGGTGGATTAATACAACGCATGAACGATATGAACGCAAAAGAAAAATCAGTAAAATATCCGGCGGCGCGGGAGTTAGCCGGAATAGCGGGTTACATCAACAGCGAGCCATTTAAGCTGGAGGATCAGATTGGCAAGAAGGTTATCTTGTTAGACATTTGGACGTATAGTTGCATTAACTGTCAGCGTACTTTGCCGTACTTGAATTCTTGGCAGGAGAAGTACGCGGAGGCCGGCCTGTTGATTGTGGGTGTGCACACACCGGAGTTTGAGTTTGAGAAAAAGTTGGAAAATGTGCAGCGGGCGGTGGAGCAGTATGGGATAAACTACCCGGTTGTTTTAGACAACGACTACGCAACCTGGCACAGCTACAACAATCGTTACTGGCCGCGTAAGTTTTTAATCGATATTGATGGCTATGTGGTTTATGATCATATCGGCGAGGGCGGCTATCAGGAGACGGAGCGGAAGATCCAGGAGCTGCTGGCCGAGCGAGCGGATCGGCTGGGAATTGAAGCGGATGTTGCCATGGAGGTATCAAACTTTGATACTGGCGCGCCAACCGCAGGCGGGAATAGCCCGGAGATCTATTTTGGCGCGAGCCGGAATAGTTATTTGGGTAACGGTAAAGATGGGAAAGTAGGCGAGCAGGTTTTCACCGAGCCGGAAGGGCTAAAGACGCATATTTTATACTTGGCCGGCCGGTGGCAGTTTGCCAGCGAGTACGCGGAGAATTTAGAGGCGGGTACAAAGATTATCTATCGCTACGTGGGCCAGCGAGTGTTTTTTGTGGCGCAGGCGGATAAACCAACTAAGGCGCTGATCTTGCGCGACGGTGAGCCAATTGCGAAGGAGCTGGCTGGTGCAGATATTCAGTACGACGCGCAGGGGGATAGCTATATTGAGGTTAGCGAAAGCCGGCTTTACAAGCTCATAGAGCAGGGGGCTCAGGAAGAGCACACGCTGGAGATAATCCCGCAAACCCCGGGGCTGCAAGCGTTTACTTTTACTTTTGGATAGGAGAAGGCTTGCAAGTAAAAAAATGATTTGAGAAAGTTATCACCCACCCGCTACTATGACTAGTCATAGTAGCGGGTGGGTGATATAGTGGGGTGTATGGGACAGGCGAAAAATCGTCCGAAGCGGACCCGCGGCGCTAATGATCCGGTATTGCCAAATATTTTCCCTTTTTTGGATATTCCATTCGTTGCTGAGACGACTTCGCCGCAAGCGTGGGAAGAGACTGCTTGGAATAAGGTGGTTGTACATCTAGGAACTCTAAATACCAAAGAAATAGATTCGTTTTTGAGGGTGGCGTTGAGTAGGCGAGAGCGCGATGCGTTGCTAAAACGCGTGGTAGCAATCCAGCGAGTAAATGGCGGAGCAAGTTATACAGAAATAAATGAAGAGTTAAAATTGTCGCCACAGACAATTAGTGCTTTGAAAAAGAGCACTGAGGCGCAGAAATATCAAACTTATTCAGACCAAGCTAAAGATGAAAAGAAAAAGAAGTATCGCGGCTCATATTTACCGGATTCAGAAACCGATCATGATCCGCGACCATATAGAAATACAAAATACGGAAAGTTATATTACTAGGCTAAAGTAGTCTTTATTTATCTGTGTTGCCCTCCGCTACTATGACTAGTCATAGTAGCGGAGGGGATAGAATATGCTGATGTTTAAACAGTGGTATATACTATAGATGTATGAGCGCTGAGTCATTGAATCAATTAGGGGCTGATGAGCGTCTTCCGGAGCGGGATGTTGCAGTGCCCGATAAGCAGACGGTGCGTCAATTTTCAAAGGAGCAAAATCCTGAGGAGCGAAAAAAGCTTGCAGCAGAATTGTGGGCTGGGCGAAAGGAGTATTTTGATAAGAAGCGCAGTCATCAAGAAGTCTTTGATGGACTCATTGGCTCGGCGAAAAAAAACGAAATTGAGGTAGCCGAGGTCGTTAGCCGTTTACAAGAAATTGATGAAATACTAAGAGAGCGTAAAGAATCTCGCTTAAAGGCAATAGCTAATGTTTTTAATACGCCGAAGCTAGAGAGAGAAAGGGTTGAACTTGAAGGGCGCGGCGAGGAGATCGCCGCGGCGCAGCAGATTTTGCAGGAGCAGATCTCTGAGCGACAGCGGCAGATTGAAGATCGTACTTTACTAAAAGGCGCCCGTAAGCAGCTAGATGATTTTTATGCCGGAGAGGAGCGGGCTTGGGTAGAATATCAAGAAGCGGAGCGAGCACGAGATGTAAAGAATGTAATAGAGCGGTATGGGGCCTACGTTGTCCACGGCATAAAAGATCATTTTGTTCCTGGGGAAAATTCGATGTTGCGCTACGGCGTTGATATGGAAACTAAACTAAAGGTGCTGCTGGCTTTTGAGCCAACTCTTGCTACCTCAACCATTAGGTCGGGAGACAGGCCGCAGAATATGTGGGCACGAGAAGGCGCTTTGCTGACCGGTGGTCGTGTGTTGAGTGCGAGCCAGGGAGATGCGGCAACGGTTGCTACAGGTATTAAGCAGAGAACCGAGGGCTGGGGCGCTACTAGTAATATCGCTGAAAATATTCGCAAGGCTATTGAGGGGCGCGTTGTAAGTCGGGGCGGATATAACGAGCTGGTGGTTGAGAATCCGCAGGTAGTCGGTCTTTACGTGTGTCGAGATTATAAGGAGGGTGATCCTAGGGAGCGTAGTCCTGTTGCGGTAGAGAGGATAGTGGCGCTTGCGCAAGAAACCGGTTTGCCGCTTTATGCGATTAGTAAGGGAGAGGTATATGAAATGACGTATGACTTTGATCCGGAGAGCTTGAAGCCGCGCCGAGATGATTTTTTAAAAATTAATCTTCCGCCGAAGCCGTTTAAGAGGATTTTTTTGGGTAGAAAAATATCGCCGAGCGAGCTGGCCCAAAAGTCTGTGGATATTTCTGATGCTCAGCGCGTTGAATGTGCTCGGGAAGTGTTAGGTAGCTCGCCTTTCAGGATGAAGGGATGGGAGGCTGGGTATGTCTCGCAGCGCACTGAGGGGAGTAAGATGTATGTTGACTTACACCCGGAGGCTTTAAAAGAAGCTCCGGCAAGATATAGCGAGGTATATACAGGAGAACCGCTGTACAGCCAGATGGAGTATTCTGCTGGGCGGTCTTGGGGAAAGCCGGAAAATATTATCTTAGATACAGGGGAAACGGTGGAAGTCGTTAGTGAAGTGCGCGCTCCGGATGGTTCGTGGCAGAAGGTTTTACGTACCGCTGAGGGATTATTTAGGCAGAGATTTCCAAGTCCGCACTTTGGCGAGGATAAGAGTCAGTCACAGCCAAAGACTGAGAGGTTCGAGGGCTGGGAAGAAGGGTATGCTAAAAGTCAATTAACTGGGAATTTTCATCTTGGCCTGGCCGGCGGAGCGCATGATTTAGGTGGGCCGGCGCGTAAAGAAACCTATATAGGTGCTGTCTTCGCGCAGGTTGCGTATTGTAATGAGCAGATCACTGAACTTGAAATTTTGGTGAAAGAAAAACCGTATATGGAAAGTTCTTTGGAGACATACCGGCAGAGTATTAATTACATTGCTTATTATTTGTATGGGTTTGGGGAAGAGGCGGAAAAATTCGGCGATACGCAGACGCGGGACAAAGCTTGGGATAGAGCAGCTGAAATAATGCCACTTGATCAGATTCGTGAGGTTATTCAGCGCCGAGTCAATGAAAAAGGCGGCTATCGAATTACGCGGGAGGAGCTTGAGTAGTCATTATGCGTTTTATAGCTGACTTACATATTCATTCTAAGTACGCCAGGGCGACGAGTCCGCGGTTGGCGGAACGAAAGTGCGAATCCGGGAGCAGTGATTATGATTAAGGTTCAGCGCCAGTCAATTTCTGGGAGGCAATTTTTTCTTAGATACCTATTGGTTTGACTAAAGTGTTTATTCCCGAAGAACCCATTATGAGCGGAGAGCGGAGAGGGATGAGCAGATTTGAGAACTAGGTGTTTTGCGTGGTCAATTTGTGACCCTTTTTTGCGAGCATAGTTTCCCCAGAGTAAAAAGACCAGACCTTGTTTTTCTTCGGATAACTTTTTAATAACTGCGTCGGTAAACTGCTCCCATCCTTTATTTTGGTGTGAGCCGGCCGAATGCGCACGAACGGTAAGCGTTGCGTTAAGAAGTAGGACTCCTTGCTTAGCCCACCGAGAGAGATCTCCGTTTGTGGCTAACTCAACCCCTAAGTCGCTACTTATTTCTTTAAAGATATTTTTCAGGGACGGGGGGAGTTCGGTTTTTTCCGGAACAGAGAAAGAGAGACCAGTTGCCTGTCCGTCGTTGTGATAAGGATCTTGCCCGAGGATGACAACTTTTGTGTTTTGTAATGGGCAGTAGTCAAATGCCTTAAAAATATCTCTTGGTTTTGGGAAAACCACGGACTTTTCATATTCGGTATGAACAAATTCAGTTAGATTTTGAAAATAATCTGTTAGGAATTCTTCAGATAAAATGGATTTCCAAGAAGGCTCAATTTTTACGTTCAGGGGTCTTTGGCTCATATCCGATATATTATGGCATACTATCAATCGGTGGAAATAGACAGGACACTTTCTTCTTTTAAGTAAGGTGTTTGCGGTGCTACAATAAGGATATGAACTTTTCGGTTGTTTATCTTATCCATAGGTTCTTTTATCGGATTTGGAAGTTCGCTTACAACTGGTATGCTGGCGGTTTTTTGAATATTAGTCACGTCGCTATTGGTCTTTTTGAACGACTGGATACTTTTTTCGCGTTTGAAGTCACCTTGCGCAATATTACGCAGCCGCTTTACCAAGACAAAACAATTCTTGGTTATATTTTGGGTATTATCTTTCGAGTGCTGAGAGTATTGGTTGGCGCTTTGGTGTATGTACTGCTTTCCCTACTGACAATTGCCGTGTATTTATTCTGGGCGTTTTTGCCAATTTTGATCACAATTGAAGGCTTTGGTTTAGGCCTAGTATGATGTTTTAAATTATGAAAGAAGAAGCACCACAAGATTTTTACTACCGGGAGCCTCGTTTAGAAATGACTGTTGGCGGTCGGTTTTTTGTGCGTTTAACAAGCTTCTTCCTTTATGGTGTCTTGCTGGTGCTACTAGTAGTTTTCCTACTTTCAGATATTAATTGGATGCAGGCTGTCGGTGGGTTGCTGGTACTCTTCTTTTTAGATCGCTTGGTGCATATTAACAGGCCGGAGTGGTTGCTTGGGCGGGCGGGTAATGACCAGCTGAATATTGCTAAGTACTGTACGCCGGAGACTTATATTGTATTAGAGCGGGCTATAGATAGAGCTATTTTGCGTGGCGGTGATTGGCGTTTGTATCTACTGGGTGGATTATTAAAGAGGCCGGAGGTGGTGCGAGTTTTTGACCGTCTTGATGTTCCGGTGCCTGATCTGCGGCGAAAGATCGTTGAGGCGCTGGGCGAAGATGATCTGCGCTTAAAGAAAAAAGATGTTTTGCGGGATGTCGGTGAGTTGATGAAGGCCGCCTTTACCTTGGCGCGCCATCACTATGGTTACGCAGTTGAACCGCACGATGTTTTAGGGGCATTAGCGGTCACTAAAGATGAAAAGATCTCTAGATTGTTTACCTTATTTGAAATAGATCCGGCGGATGTGGAAACGGCTTTTATTTTTGCTCGCGAGGCGCATCGGTCCACAAATAAAATGCTGACTCATGCTGTCGGCAGGCGGCATAGGGTGATGAATCGGGCTTGGACGGCTCGGCCAACACCACTGTTAGACAAGTACAGCACAGATTTTACGGATCTTTCACGACTTGGCTACGGCGTGCTGTTGGTTGGTCATGAGCAGGAGTATCAGCGTCTAGAAAACGTGATGAGTAGGCCCGGAAGTGCTCGTGCTTTACTTGTTGGCGACCCGGGGAGCGGAAAGAATTCCATAGTTCAACATTTGGCGCTCATGATCAGCAAAGACAGGGTGCCAAAACCGCTTTTTGATAAGCGCCTTGTTTCTCTTTCGGTTGGGAGTTTGACCGCGGGAGCGGATGCAGGTGAGGTTGAGGCTCGGATAGAGAGTGTTTTGGAAGAGATCCGGCGCGCCGGCAATATAATTTTGTATATTCCGGATATTCATACGTTGCTGCGCACTTCAGGACAGGGTCATTTGTCTGGTGCGGATGTGCTGGTGCAGATAATCACAAGTGGGGATATCCCGGTTATTGGGGCAACGTATCCTCAGGAATCAAAACAGTACATTGAACCTAATCGGGAGTTTGCGGCTGCGTTTGAGCTTATTCGGGTTGATGAGATATCAGGGGCAGATGCGGTGCGTTATCTGACGTTTCAAAGTGTTGTTTTGGAAAAGCAGTTTGGGCTGGTTATTAGTTTTGGCGCTATTAAAAAATCGGTGGAGTTGGCGAAGCGGCATTTTCACGAAGCGCTGTTGCCTTCTTCAGCGGAAAGCCTGCTTGCGGAGACTTTGGCAAGAGCGCAGAGGGCTAAACAGCGGCTTGTTGGTCCGGCAGATGTTGTTAAGACGGCCGAGGGAAAGACAAATGTGGTTATCCACGGCGCGGACAAAGAAGAGGCGGCGGCTTTGCTGAATTTAGAGGCGGAGATCCATAATCGATATATTGACCAGGAGCAGGCGGTTAGCGCGGTTGCGGACGCGTTGCGGCAGTACAGGAGTGGTTTGGCGCTACCTGGCGGGCCGATAGCAACGTTTTTATTTGTCGGGCCGACAGGAGTTGGTAAGACAGAGCTGGCGAAGATAGTGGCCAGTGTGCAGTTTGGTTCAGTGGCGGCTATGGTTAGGTTTGATATGACAGAGTATCAAGACAAGCAGAGCATCACGCGACTGATTGGCTCTTCAGACGGGGCAGTGACTGGTTCGTTGACTGAGTCTATTCGGCAGAGACCGTATAGTTTGATCCTTTTGGATGAGTTTGAGAAGGCGCATCCGGACATCTTGAATATATTTCTTCAGGTTTTTGATGATGGTCGCTTGACTGACAACGCCGGTAGGACGGTGGACTTCAGTAATGCTATTATCATCGCGACTAGCAACGCGCATTCGCAGTTTATCGTAGAGCAGTTACAGGCGGGCGCAGATGCAGAGACTGTGGCCGAGGTGCTAAAACAGAAATTAACGGGTTCTTTCCGGCCGGAGTTACTGAATCGTTTTTCGGATATCGTGGTCTTTCGACAGCTTTCACAAGAGGATATTTTCCGCATAGCGGAGCTGCAGCTGGCAGAGCTAAGCCATGTTGTGGCACAGAGCCGAGCGCTTGAAATAAGCTTTACGCGAGACGCGGTGGAGGCGATTGCGAGAATTGGTTTTGATCCGGTTTTTGGCGCCCGGCCACTGCGGCGAGCGATTGCACAGTATCTTAAAAATCCTTTAGCGGAGATGATTTTAAGCGGGAAGGTTGACCGTGGCGGAAGGCTTACGGTTCGATATGACGGCGCCGAGTTTATTTTTGAGTAGTTCATCTATCATTCATATACGGGTGTGTTAGAATTGGGGTAATGGCAGCCCAACAGGGAGGCTCTGAGGTTAAACCGGGTAGACCTGAAGTTCAGTCTGGGGTTCAACCACGGAGCGTCGCCCCTGCAACCGTAGGGGTTAAAAAAGTTGTTTCCGCCGGTATTATTGTGTTTCGGCGGACGCGCGATGGTATTAAATTTTTGATCCTTTACCACGGTGGGGATTATTGGAATTTCCCAAAAGGGAAGTTAGAGGAGGCAGAGCGAAGTTGGGAAGCGGCTTTTCGGGAGGTGCACGAGGAGACGGGCCTAAAGAAGAGCGAACTTAAATTAGTCGGGAATTTCAAGGCTTTTGAGAAGTTCCACTATCAGCGTGGAAAAGAAAAGATATTTAAAGTGGTTATTCTTTATCTTGCTGAAACAACTCAGAAACAGATAACGGTCTCGGATGAGCACGATGGCTTTGGCTGGTTTCGGTTTGCGGATGCGAAAAGGATAATGGCTAAGCACAAAGATAGTATTAAGATCTTGAAGCAGGCTTACCTTTTTTTGAGGGAGCAGGAGGAGAAAAAATAACAGCAGGTCTGTATGGCTCATTCTGAGTCTGCCTTGCCAGTAGGCAGATTCAGTGAAGGATCATGAGATCCTTCACATACGTTCAGGATGACAACGCTAGCGCGTTGTCACTTGATCAACGATCTGTTTAAAGACTTCAGGTTGGTGCTCGGCGATATCGGCCAGGATTTTTCGGTCAATGATTACATCCTTCTTCTTAAGGGCGTTTATAAAGACGCTGTAGCTCATGTCCTGTTCGCGGACAGCGGCATTTATCTTTATCTGCCAAAGGCGACGACTGGTGCGCTTTTTTTCTTTACGGCTTCTGTAGGCGTTAGTCCAGGCGTGCAAAAGTGCCTCCCTGGCGGCACGTTCTTTTGATTTGCGGTCCCAATTAAAGCCTTTGGTGTGCTTTAAAAGCTTTTTACGCTTTCGGATACCTGTTGGACCTGTTTTTACTCTTGGCATGGGATTTAGTTGACGCGGTTAAGGGCGGTTTTGATCAATTTTATATCACTTGAAAATACAGTGGCACTCCGTTTTTGGGTGATCTGCTGGTTCTTGGTGCCTCGGGATCCGTTGTGACCGATGCCCATACGACGACGATTAAGTGTGCCGCCCTTTCGGAATTTTATGCGTTTGGTGACTGATTTTTTCATGAATTAGCTGTTTAGTTTGTTAGCTGTTTAGCCTGCCTGCCGGTAGGCAGGCTTTTTAGGCCGCGTCCTACCCACCTAAGAAGCTAAACAGCTAAGCAGCTCGTTGATACCACAATGGGAGAGATAATAGCAGAAAACCTTGAGGAACGCAAGCTCGGGCCTAGCGCTTGGGGGTGATAAGCATGGTGAAGCCTCGGCCACCTGGTCGGGGGGGAGAGATGACCTGGTGATCAACGGTGATCATGGTTTTTTCAAACTCAATGAGTTTTTGTTTGGCGAACTCTTTATTGGCTTTTTCGCGGCCGCGCATGGTCATGACTATCTCCAGCTGATTGCCTTCTTTTAGAAAGCGATTGCCGCGCTCGGCCTTGAGTTCTAAGTCGCCGGCTGCTGAGCGAACACTTATTTGGATCTGTTTATTGGAAACCAACTTCTTCTTTCTTTCTAGGCGTTCTTTGCGAATCTTTTTGATCTCTTGATAGCGAAATTTATCAAAACTGACGAGTTTGGCTACTGGCGGTTGGGCTTGGGCAACTACCTCTACAAGATCCAGGCCTTGCTCTTTAGCTAGCTTAAGGGCGTCCGCAGTTGGCATGACACCGACATTTTCTCCTTCCGCGTCAATAACGCGCACTTCCGGCGCTTTTATTTTTTCGTTGGTCCGGTGGTTGATGACCGGATCGTCCTGGGCTCTTTTTCTTGGTCCTCTTCTCAAAGTGCGTTTACTTTAACAGTAATGTTGCGCTTAGTAAAGCGTTTAATGCTTTGGAGGCGGAGTGGAGTGTTGGTATTCACCGTAAGATAGAGATAGCGGAAATTCGTCAAAAGCCATAACATAAATTGGCTCGTATTTAGATGGTTTAAGTGGGGAGGTGGGGGCAGATAGTATGAGAGAGCTTTGTTTATAGGTTTGACATTTCACGGGGGGGGATATCATTAGAGTTATTATTATTCATACTAAACATATATGGAAAAAAACTCTTCAGAATTTTATGCAGCTAGGGCTCCAGAACTTTATGCAGCTAGGGCGAGGGCGGAGGCGAGAAAATATCCAGAAGATTTAAATGCGGAGCGAGAGGAGATTCCTGATGAAGCTGAGAAGTTAGCGTTTATAGATAGAAAACGGCGAGAATTCAGAGAGGCGTTTGAAGCTGCAGGTGGTGACTATGAAGAGGCTCAAATGTTGCACTACAACTATCATCAATATTGTGGCCCACAGACCGGATTCTATCGTGACAACATAAGCAAAAAATGGCGTGCAGATATTGAAGAAAGAGCTTTTAGATTTGGGCTTGATAAAATTTCACTACCAAATTCTTGGGTTGTTTGGGGTGCCGATTCACCATTGCCACCTAAGGATGCTGAAGAAACGAGCGAGAATAAAGGATAGTGATTAAGCACGGAAGGGTAAAGTAGTAATGAATATAAGGCGCCTTCGGGCGCCTTATATTCATTCTTTGTTGTGGAGGTGGGGGTATGGTTCGGCTCTGTTCACCACGAGAGTGGTTTATCGAAAATCAACAAACTTTTGTTTTTAGCTTGCCCTGAGTTTGTCGAATGGGCGAGTCGAGTGGAGACGGGGGTATCGAAACCCCGTGCATTGGCACCTTCAATAATCATCTACAGGCTTAGTTCAAAAAGAACAGCAGTTGAGCTTCTAAGGTTTTCGAGTAGCGTCTAGAAACTCAATGAGCGCTACCTTAGTTCCAGGTATAACACCGGTAATTGATCCTATGGAACTTCGGACCACCGATGTCGCCGCGCTTAGTTAAGCGTACGCGAGAGCAGCATTTCTGTTGCCTTTTTGGTTTTGGGCCAGTTTGCAAGTTAGCCCAGCTTGACCTGCAGATTATCAAAGATCAATCCAATGTCGAAGCCTTGCGTCCCCATTGGAGGCGATTAACGCCGGTCTCTCATCTCGCGTCGGGCGGATTTTGCTTTAAGCGCTTCGCGCTTATCGCCCTTTTTTAAGGGGCGGGCAATACCCAGCTCTAATTTGATGAGATGGTTTTTATTATATACTGACAAAGGTACGATTGTCAACTTGTCTTCTTCGGCTGACTGCCAGAGTTTTTTGATCTCATGCTGCTTAAGAAGCAGTTGGCGGTCGCGCAGGGGATCGTAGCTGACAGGCATGTTTTTAACCTGGTAAGGAGCGATATCCGCGCCACGTAGAATAGGACGTCCGCCACTGAATTTTATGACCGCGCCGGCGATGTTTATTTTTCCTTGTTGGATGGATTTAACCTCATGGCCGAGCAAAACTAAGCCGGCCTCCAGGCGATCTAGGATCTCGTAGTCATGTCTGGCTTTTCGGTTTTGAGCGTATGGTTCAGCCATAGTGTTATTATACGCTAGAGGATATACTATGCATATGCAAGGATTTGTTAAAGAATTTATACAAAAAACTCTGGAGTTAAAAGCTGAGCCGGGCGTGGAGGTGCCGACTGTGGCTAGTTATGGCCACTACTCTAGTAATGTCGCGATGCAACTCGCCAAAGAGCGGGGGGTTAATCCGCGAGATTTAGCGCAGGATTTTATAGCAAGCTTACAGGTTGCGGACAAAGACGGTGTATTTACGAATATAGAATTGGCCGGGCCGGGGTTTATTAATTTTTGGTTGAGTTCAGATTGGTTGCGCGAGCAGTTGGTGAAGAAGTACGGTAAAAAGATAGATGGAGTGAATGTCGGTAAAAAGGAGCAGGTGATTGTAGAGTATTCTTCAATTAACATTGCCAAGAGGATGCATGTTGGTCATCTGCGGACGACAATAATTGGTGACGCGCTAGCGAATATCCACGAGTATCTGGGCTACAAGGTAACGAGATGGAACTACTTGGGGGATTGGGGTACGCAGTTTGGGAAGCTTATTGCCGCGTATAAGCTCTGGGGGGATAAAGAGGAGGTGGCACAGGCGCCGATTGAGAGCCTGCTTACTTTATATGTGAAGTTTCATGATGAAGCTAAGCAAGGTCCAACGCTGGAGGACAAGGGGCGGGCGGAGTTCAAGAAGTTGGAAGATGGCGACTCTGAAAATCGGAAACTTTGGCAGTGGTTTAAAGAAGAGACGCTGAAGGAGGTATCGGTTATTTATAGACGTCTTGGTGTGGATTTTGACGTGGATATTGGCGAGGCTTTTTACGAGAAGGCGTTACAGTCTATTATTAAAGACCTAAAGAAAAAGGGGATCGCCCAGGAGAGTGAGGGGGCGATAATTGTGCCGCTAGAGGAGTTTAATTTACCGCCGGCGCTTATTCAAAAGTCAGATGGCGCGACCTTGTACTTAACGCGAGATATCGCGAATCTTGAGTATCGCTTAAAAAAGTATAAGCCAAGCAAGATATTGATCGTGGTTGGCAATGAGCAGTCCCTGCATTTTCGTCAGCTCGGTGCTATCTCGCAGCTGATGGGGCTGAATTCTTCTGAGTTACGACACGTTTCCTATGGCCTTATACTTGGCGCGGATGGTAAGAAGTTTTCTACCAGAGAGGGTGGGGTTGTTAGTATTGAAGAACTGTTGGATAAGGCGGTGGAGATGGCGTATGGCGTGGTGAGCCAAAAGAATCCGGACCTGCCGGAGGAGGAGAGGCGGCAAGTGGCGGAGGCGGTTGGTGTGGGTGCGCTGAAGTATAACGACCTGCGGGAGAACCGGAACTCGGATATTATTTTTGACTGGGATCAGATGTTGAATCTTGCCGGAAATACCGCGCCGTATTTACAGTACACAGTTGCTCGGTTGCGTAGCATACTTAGGAAATCCCAAATTCCAAGCACCAAATTCCAAATAAAAAAGGCAAATCTCAAACTATTAGATCAGGAGATCGAGCTGGCGCTGATGAAAAAGATGTTGGATTTTGATGATAGTGTAATAGTTAGTGCGCAACAATATATGACGAGCCATCTAGCGACCTATTTGCATGAGCTGTCGCAGATGGCGAATCAATACTACGAGCAGGTGCATGTGCTTGCGGATGAGAACGAAGAACGAAAGTTAGCGCGTTTGGCGTTTGTGGATAGAGTGGCCGCGGTGCTAACCAAAGGATTAGAGCTTTTGGGTATTGACGTGCCGGAGCGGATTTAGTGTGAGCTTATTAGCTGTTTAGCTTCTTAGCTGATTAGGGTCTGAAAACGAAGCGAGGCCACGACGTCCCGGGTGGGTCGCCGTGGCCGCGTTGCTTGTTGCGAGCTTAGAGTGCTATGCCTCCTCGGAGGCTGTTCTCTTCCGGCAATCCATGGCGACTGCGATAGTCTGGTGCAGGCTGGCGACATAGGTCGCACAGGGGCGGCACTTGAACACACGCTCGCGAATGCGTCTGATGCGCCACTCCTGCTTGTAGAAGTGGACTACCCACCCGATGATTGCTTTTCTTCTGACTCCGTCTTTGCAGCCGGGTACCGGTTCGTTCAGTTCGTTGTTGGTCATCGCTTTCTCCTGGTTGTTGTGGGTCAGGCGAACATTGCGTCGTTCATTCCGTGATTAGTAAATCATTTTTATATTTTGTCAATAGTGCAAAGCTGGGAGAGTTTGGTATACTGGGGCTAATTGAATAGTCGTTAAAGCAGTGAGGTTATCTGATATATAACTAGCTGCGGTGAAATTTTTTTATTTGCCGCACTGGTTGTGCGGTTTTTTTCTTTATCCCTAATCAGCTAAGAAGCTAAACAGCTAATAAGCTAGTACCATGCTAAAAAATCTAAAAAACTTTTCATTACCGGAATTAGAAGAAAAGGTGTTGCGCTTTTGGAAAGAGCAGGGGATTTTTGCTAAATCGGTTGCCAAGAACGAGGGAGGCAAGAAGGGAAAGTTCGTATTTTACGAGGGGCCGCCGACTGCGAATGGGCATCCGGGTATTCACCATGTGCTGGCGCGTAGTTTTAAAGATATTGTGCCGCGTTATAAAACAATGCAGGGTTTTCACGTGCCGCGAAAAGCCGGTTGGGATACACATGGTTTACCGGTAGAACTGCAGGCGGAGAAAGAATTAGGTCTTAACAGTAAGACAGAGATTGAGAAGTATGGCGTGGCGGAGTTTAATCGCTACTGCAAAGAGCTTATTTGGAAATACCGGACAGAGTGGGAAGACCTGACTACACGGATGGGGTATTGGACAGACTTAAAGCATCCATACGTTACCTATGAAGCCGGCTACATGCAGACGCTTTGGTGGATCTTGGCACAGGTAAACAAACAAAAACTACTACAAAAAGGTTATCGAGTGGTGCCTTGGTGTACGCGCTGTGGGACGCCGTTATCCAGTCATGAGCTGGGTCAGCCAGGGGCGTATAAGACGATCACGGATACGTCGGTGTATGTGAAGTTTAAGGTTAAAAAAGAGAGTGTTAAAAAATTATTGCCCCACTTCGCCAAGGCTTCGCGGGGCAACTTAGCACAAAATGTTTTTGTGCTAAGTTGGACTACGACGCCGTGGACTTTGCCGGGGAATGTGGCGCTGGCGGTGGGCAAGAATATTCAGTATCAACTTGTGCGCAAACAAGGGGAGATCTTGATCGTGGCAAAAGGGCGCGCGCAAGCGGTGCTTGGAGACGAGGATAGGGAGGTTGTTGCGGAAGTTAGCGGCAAGCAGTTGGTTGGGTTGGAGTATGAGCAGTTGTTTGATATTGCGAATTTGAGAAATAAAAAGCCCATTCGACAAGCTCACCGCAAGCAAGCTCAGGGCAAGTCGCATCAGGTGTATGACGCGAATTTTGTTACTGATACCGACGGCACGGGCGTGGTCCATACGGCGGTGATGTATGGAGAAGACGACTTTGTGTTGGGAGTGGCCAACGGGCTGCCTCAGAACCACACTGTTGATGAGGCCGGTAAGTTTAATAAAGAGGTGAAGGGGTTGGCAGGCCTATACGCGCGGAGCAAGAAAACAAGTGACGCGGTCATTGGTCACTTGCAGAAAAAGGGCTATTTGCTGAAGACGGAGGAGTTTGAGCACGAATACCCGCACTGCTGGCGCTGTGGCACGGCTTTATTGTATTACGCTAGGCAGTCTTGGTTTATCTTGATGAGCAAATTGAAGCGCGAGATGCAGCAGAACAACGCGCAAATAAACTGGACGCCAGAGCATATTAAGGAGGGGAGGTTTGGACAGTGGCTCGCGGACTTAAAGGACTGGTCTATTAGTCGCAATCGTTACTGGGGGACGCCGCTACCGGTTTGGGAGTGTGAAAAGCCAAAATGTGGGAATACGCTTGTGGTTGGTAGTTTGGCGGATTTGCGCAAGAATGCGATCTCGACGAATAAATATTTTGCGGTCCGCCACGGAGAGGCGAGGCATAATGTGGAGCGGCTGAATGCGGGCGGTTCGGAGCAGGGGACTAATATTAGTCGGCTTACGGAGAAGGGTGAGAAGCAGGCGCAAAAGGCGGCCGCGGAGTTGAAGAAGCAGAAGCCCGACATTATTTTTACCTCGCCGTATCTGCGGACTAAGGAAACAGCGAAGGCAATAGCAAAGGCAACGGGCGCGCAGGTTAAGACGGATAAACGCTTGGGCGAGATAAACTGTGGTGTGTATAACTGGAAGGGTATTGACTCTTACCACTCGTCTTTTAGTTCTAAGTTGGAGCGATTTACAAAAGCTCCGGATGGGGAGGGAGCGGAGACGCTTAGCGATGTGCGGCGCCGGGTGATGGAGTTTGTCCGCGAAGTAGAGAAAAAGCATCAAGGGAAAAAGATTGTGATTGTAAGCCATGGCGATCCGCTTTGGCTTTTAGAGGGGGCGATGCGCGGGCTTAGCGACGAGCAGTTGCTTGAGTCGGAGTGGTATCCGCAACCTGGACACGCCGGTGAGATAAAGGGACCGGTGCTCTCGTACGACGAAGACGGTAGGTTGGATCTGCACAGGCCTTTTATTGATGAGGTGAGGTTGCGCTGTCCGAAGTGTAAGAAGGGTGAGATGCAACGGGTAACTGATGTAATGGACGCGTGGTTTGATTCCGGGTCTATGCCACTAGCCCAACACCACTTCCCATTCGCACAAATAGGAAGTGGTGTTGGAAAATCCCAAATTTCAAATCCTAAATCCCAAGATGCTGCATTCCGGGAGATTGATTTTCCGGCGGACTATATCGCGGAAGCGGTGGATCAGACGCGGGGTTGGTTTTATACGCTGTTGGCTGTTTCTACTTTACTGAAAAAGGGACCGGCGTATAAAAATGTTATTTCGCTTGGTCTTATTCACGACAAGAACGGAATAAAGATGAGTAAGAGTAAGGGGAATATTGTTGACCCTTGGGCGATGATGTCTAGCTACGGCGCGGATGCGGTTCGGTGGTACTTTTATACGATGAACGATCCGGGCGAGGCTAAGAATTTTGATGAGATGGAGCTTGCGAAAGTAACCAGACGGCTAATTCTGATTGTTTATAACTCATTTGTCTTTTGGAACTCGTACGCGAAAAAGCAGGATATCAGCAAGCAGTCAAAGCGGCCGACGCATATTTTAGATCAGTGGATATTGGCCGACTTGCAGTTGTTGGTTCAGAAAACCACTGAGCACTTAGACAAATATGATATCGGCAGTGCCGCCAGACTGATTGAGGCTTTTACTGATGATCTGAGCCGTTGGTATATCAGGCGAAGCCGGGACCGCTTCCAAGAGCAGGCGCGTGGCGCCGCTACAAACCAGGTAGACTGGGAGTCTGCTTCGTACACTTTACAACTCGCTCTGCAGACATTGGCGCAGGTGATGGCTCCTTTTATGCCTTTCTTTAGCGAAGCTCTTTACCAAGCGATGGGAGGCGCGGGCGAGTCTGTGCATCTTGCGGAGTGGCCGAAAGTGGACCGGGGTTATAAAAATGCGAAGCTTATTAGCCAGATGCAGACTATTCGTGCTTTGGCGGCGCGGGCGCTCGCTTTGCGCGCCGAGGCGGGAGTAAAAGTGCGACAGCCACTTGCGAAGTTGACACTGCGCGATACTGAGATGCAAGAGTGGACAGAACTGCTGGAGATCTTAAAGGACGAGGTAAACGTGAAGGCGGTTCAATTTAACGAGTCGCTTCTGGAGGTGGATAGTGTGCAGTTAGATCTTACGATCAGTAAGGAATTGCGCGAAGAGGGGCTTATCCGGGAGTTGGCGCGAATGGTTCAGGGGTTACGCGCGGACGCGGATTACAAGATGAGCGACGAGATTGTGTTAATGATTGAGGGAACGGATGAGCTGAGTAACTTAATACAGCGACACTCAGTTGGTTTGAAGAAGATGGTGGGTGCCAAAGATTTGGTAATGAGAAGGACGGATAAATTTGAAGCGGAGTTGCAGACAAAGCTTGACGCCAGCCTGGTTTGGATAGGGGTGCGTAAAATCTAGTCATCAAACGAATTACGAATCCTTTACGTATTTACGAATTCGCTGAAAACGTTTCTTCTGTATACGTAAATTCGTAACTACATTCGTAATTAGTCTGATGGCATTATAGCAACCCAATGGTTTGTTTGACCTCATCCAATTTCTTGTCCGCGACTTTAGTGGCAGCTTTTCCGCCTTTAACGAATATTTTCAACACCTTGTCAGGGTCTTGTAGGAGCTCTTGCTTGGCTTGGCGAATTGGAGTGAAGTAGGCGATGATTCGCTCGGCCACAAATTTTTTTAGGGCGCTGTAGCTCTTGCCACGGAGCTGGGCCGCGATGTCTTGGGGGCTGCGGCTAGTAAATGCTGAGGCGATGAGTAGTAAATTGGAAACCCCTGGCTTTTGCTTTGGGTCGTATTTGATTTCGTTGCCGGAGTCGGTTACGGCGCGAGATATTTTTTTCTTTGCTGTTTCCGGGTCATCATCAATGAACAAGCAGCCTTCCGGTTTTGACTTGCTCATTTTTTTGCTTGGATCGTTTAAAGACATCAGGCGGGGGATGCTTGTGTAAAGCGGTTGTGGTTCGACTAGGAGGTCCCCGAATTGTGTATTAAATTTACGCGCTAAGGTACGCGTTAGTTCCAGGTGTTGGTCTTGGTCGTCGCCGACGGGTACATGGGTTGCGTCGTAAAGTAGAATATCAGCGGCCATAAGAACGGGATAAGTGAAAAGGCCGACATTGTTGTCTTGCTTAGCCTTGTCTTTGTACTGGGTCATGCGGGAGAGCTCGCCCATGGGCGTGAGCGTGGTTAGGATCCAGGATAAATTTGCGTGAGTTGGTACGTGAGACTGGATAAAAAGCGTGGATAGCTTTGGGTTTAGGCCGGCGGCAAGATAAGTGGCCGCTAAGTCTATTATTTGAGATCTTTTTGTATCTGGGCTGTAATTTTCTGTTAAGGAGTGGTAGTCGGCGATAAAAAAATAACATTCGTACTCGCCGGAGCCTTGAAGTTCAATGAAGTTGTGAAGCGCGCCTAAGTAGTTGCCAATATGTAGCTTACCGCTTGGCTGAATGCCGGAGACAACGATGTTTGTGTTCATAGTTTTTAGTATACCCAGCGCTAATGGCATTTGCAATTGGTGCTGGGGGTAGCTAAGTTCAGGGAGTCTTCATGGTATATTATAAAAGATGATGTTATTAGTATTAATTAACAAATATTATGGCGACAAAAAAATCTTCTAAAAAGAAGATGGCGACGAAGACAAAGGTAGGCATTGGTTTGGGGGCGGCGGCGATGGTTGCCGCCGCTGGTGCGTATTTACTAACGGGGGAGCGCGGGAAAAAGAATCGCGCTAAAGTGAAGGAGTGGTCTGTAAAAGCGCGGCAGGAAGTTTTGCGGGAGGTAGTAAAAGTAAAAAAGCTCACCGAGATGCAGTATAACCAGATTGTTGATACTGTCATGCGACAGTATGAGGCGATTGATAAGAAGGAAGCTGCGGCGCTAGTGAAAGAACTTAAGTCTCATTGGGATAATATCCGGGCGGAGTTGAAGGGTGTTCAGAAGACGGCGAAGAAGGCGTCGGGGCGCGTGGTTAAGAAAAAAAGTAAATCAGGAAAATAGTAAATTAGTAAATTAGTAAATTAGGAAATTAGGAAATTAGGAAATTTGGAAATTTGGAAATTTGGAAATTGCAAAAAACAAAACGCGCGTGTACACGCGCGTTTTGTTTTTTTGCACACACATAATTCATTTTGTTTTGTTGTTTTAAAAAAAAGTTATCAACAGTTTTGTGAAAAAAAACATTGTGTTGCATCGTAAATCACATCATAATAAATGTAAGAATCGTTTTTGGGGAGATTACTGATTCTTTTCATCATTACTTTTTTCAAAACTTTTTTTAGCGATACGTTGTTTCGTATCAACTACTTCTAAAAAATTTTTAGAAGTAGGAAAGGTCGAGTACAAGTTAATTATACTATTGATTATGGCAGCAAAAAAACGAAAGGTAGCAAAGCGTAAGCCAGCGAAGAAAGTCGCAAAGCGAAAGACCGCGAAGCGAGCGCCGGCAAAGCGTAAGCCAGCGAAGAAAGTCGCAAAGCGAAAGACCGCCAAGAAGGCGACCAAGCGTCGCCGTTAATTCGGCCTAGCAAAATACCCCCGACGCAAGTCGGGGGTATTTTGTTTTAGATCTCGATTAATACCGGCAAGATCATAGGACGCCTCTGGGTTTTGTTGTAGAGGAACAGGCCAACTTGTTCGCGGATGAGCGTTTTGGTGTAATCGCTTTCTCCGCTGTCTTTACTACTTGTCTGATCAAGGATATTGCGTAGTTTGTCGCGGACGTCATTAATGAGACGGGTGTTATCTTTGAGATGGATAAAACCGCGACTAATGATGTCCGGATTTTTAAGCAGGCGTCCGGTCTTTTTGCTAACAGTGGCGATGATGACAACCATGCCTTCTTCAGACAGGTGGCGGCGATCACGCATCACGACCGCCTCCACGTCACCAACACCGAGACCGTCGACAAGGACGTAGTAGGCCGGCACAGTTTGTCCGGTTGGTTTGATGCTGTCTTTAGTTATCTCGGTGACAACGCCGTTGTCTAGTAAGATAACGCGCTCTTTCTGGATGCCAACTTTTTTCATGTTCCGGATGTTGGCCGCGCGTTTGTAGTAGTGGGCGTGGACCGGAATGATGAACTTTGGCCTGCAGAGCTTTGCGACCAAGGCAAGGTCGTCACCAGGGGAGTGGCCCGATGTGTGGATGTCTAGGTCGGCGTTAGTGTGCACAATGGCGCCTTGGCGAGAGAAGTGGTCTTTCAGGTTTTGAACACTGCGCTCATTACCCGGAATAACCGAGGAAGAGAAGATAACAGTGTCGCCCGGTTTGACCCGGATGAACTTGTGTTCGCCCAGAACGATGCGCATAAGCCCGGCATTTTCCTGGCCTTGGGCGCCGGTGGAGAGGATAAGGATCTTGTTGTCGCGTACGTTGCGGAGTTCCTCCATCGGAATTACGGTGCCTTCTTTGTATTTAAGGTAACCAAGGTGTTTAGCTATTTCCAGGTTTTCTTTCATGGATCGGCCGTTGATGATTACCTTGCGCCCTATTTTCTCCGCTATCTGAACTATTTCGTCTAAGCGTTCAATCATGGACGCAAAGGTGGAAAGGATTATTCGTCCTTCTGCCTCGCGGAATAGTTTTTCAAGGTTGGCGACCACGGTGTCTTCAGAAACAGCATTGCCTTCAAAGTCGGCGTTAGTGCTGTCGATCATTAGAGAGTGGACGCCTTGGGTGCCGAGCCACTCGAATTCGGCAATATCGGCATTTCCTTTGGCGTCGTAGGCGACTCGGAAGTCCGCGAAATGGACCATCTTGCCGGCTGGTGTATCCAGCACAATACCGGTGGTGTCCGGGACGGTGTGGCTAACGCCGAAGACCTCAAAGCTAAAGTTTGTAGAAACTTTTACTTTGTCGTGATTTTTAAGGATGTGGAACTTTGGCTTGGGAACGTTTGGCATCTCTGCCAGTTTTTTCTCAACCACGGCTTTAACCAGCTCTGTGCCGTAAATGGTTGGATTACCGAGTTTTTCCAGAACATAAGGAATGGCACCAAAGTGGTCGTAGTGGGCGTGAGTGATGATTAGACCCTTTATTTTTTTCTTGTGCTTGCTTAGGTACTCGGTGTTGGGGATTATCCAGTCCACGCCTGGAGTTTCTTCTTCCGGGAACTGAATACCCATGTCGATGATTATTATTTCATCATTGTACTCAAAGAACGCGCAGTTGCGGCCTATCTCCTCCAGTCCGCCCAAGGGAACGAGGTAAAGAGTGTTTGGTTTTAAGCCGCGAGCCATCTCTGCTTCAGAGAGGACTCCTTCACGCGCTTTAAGTCGGTGGTCGCTAAGGAGCGATCCCATGCGTGGGGGAACGCGGCGAGCACCGCGGTCTTTACCGCCGCGTTGTGGTTGTCGGTCGCCCCTATTAGGGGCGGCAGGACTTACCGTTTGCCGGTTTCTGGCACCGGTCTGCCTGCCTCCGGTACTAGTTTTGGTACTTCTGTTGTCACCGGTATGGCGCCGACGAGATCCATGTTGTTTGACGCCTTGTTCGTTAGGACGAGTGACGATGCGGCCGCCCTCGATGTGGATGACGCGCTTTGGTTCCGGGATTTTTTTCCGTCCGTTCGCCGTGCTCAGGACCTTTGGGGTACCAGATAAGATACCTTCAGCCTCACTGGGCACAAGGGATCCTTTGTTTTTTGTATTGTCTGAATTCATAAATCCAGTAGTGTTGCATGCTTCTATATAAAAAAGCATGCATTAAAAATAATTAGTTAATAATTGAAAAGCGATTATGTTGTTCGAACAACAAACATCGAGTGCCGCGGGAGAGATTTGAACTCTCACGATCTTGCGATCACAGCGACCTGAACGCTGCGTGTCTGCCGGTTCCACCACCGCGGCATATAGTTTTACAGTAAGGTTTTCAGAAATTCCTTGCCAATTCCTGACTTGAGATATTTTTCTCTTTTTCGAGCCTCTTGTCGAGTTTTATATTCTTCTATAAGAATAAGTTGGAAGGGGCGATAGGAAGCAGTTGTTCTTTCTCGACCGGTTTGGTGCTCATTAATCCTCCTTGTATGATTATTGGTTAATCCTACATAAATATACTTTCGTGAGAGGCTAGATAGAGCATACACATAAAACATTTTTATAGGAAGTGAAGCGCGCCTGCCTGCCGGCAGGCAGGTCTACCAATTCCGCCACCTGGGCAAAAAAGTTGTATTTCTTTGCGAAGTTATAATTTACAAAAGCAATCTATATAGAATATCAGATGCGCCGGATATAGCTATCGGGGCGAGTAGTCAGGCAAGTAGCTGGGTCGGGCGCAAAGCGCCATTAAGATTACATCATAACATACATCGTTATTTTACGCAATAGGAAGCCTTATTTGAAGACGCGAGTTGTCTTTAGGAACCAGCTTTGTACTCGTTCAAAGCGGTCGGCCGGGGTGCTGATGAACTCAAGGTCTAGCCCGCCGAGATCTTTCGGGGCGGCGTAAAGATAGTTTGGGGAGAACAAGAAGATGGCGGGGTAGTCGTCGTGGATGGTCTGTTGGATGCCGGCTATACTACTATTCCTTTCGATTGGGTCAAATTCAGTGCGGGCAGAGTCAAGAAGAGCGTCAACGCGCTCGTTATTGTAGAGTGCTAGATTAAGTCCCGGTTGGAACCTTTGGCTAGAGTGCCAGAAAGAGTAAAGATCGGCGCTGTTGCGGAGGATGTTGCCAAACAAAAGCATTTCATAGTTTCGAGTGCGAACGTAACTATTTTGGGCTTCAGCAACAGAGACGACGTTGACAGTGAGCTCTGCTCCGATGTTGCGCCAGTCGCTTTTGATGAGGGCCGCGGTGTCTACCAAGAAGGGGATGTTTGGTACGATGAGGTCAAAGCTGAGACGAACTTTTTCGCCGCGAATATTTTTCACGCGGATAAGGTCGTTACTTTCCGGGTCAAGATCCCAACCGTTTTCTTCTAAAATAGCGACGGCTTCTTCCGCGGAAAATCTTTCTCGTTCATAGGCCGCGTCGTTATATCCGGGAAGGTAGGGGGCGAGGGGGCCATGGGCGATAAGTCCTCGGTCACCAAGAATGTTTTTTAGGATGTGGTTTTTGTTGGTCGCAAGGGTGAGCGCTTCACGCACAGCTTTTTCTTTGAGTACGCTACTGACAGTTTGGTTTAAGAAGATCGCGTAATAGCGAGGGATGCCTATTTCATAAGTGCGGTGATTTATTTTAAGGTCTGCAATATCGCGAGCATCAATGCCGCCGAGGCCGTCAATGCTTTTTCGGTTGAAGGCTAGGATGGCGTCATTGTAGCTTGGGTAGAATTTGAATGTCAGTGTTTCTATAAGGGATCGCGAGCCGGCGTAGTTTGGATTAGCTTGAAGTTTGTAGCTTGTTATAAAACCGGTTCGTTCTTTTTCGTAGCTGATGAATGTGTAGCTGCCGCTTCCGACCGGCTCCAGGTTGTACGAGGAGAGATGCAGGTTGGCCGGAGGAATAGCCGAGAAGATGTGCGCCGGCACTATTTGCAGGTTTTTGAGAGTTTCTGAAAAGTAGGCGTATGGTGTTTTTAGGGTAAACTCAACTTCTTTTTCAGAAAGACGAACAACACTTACGCCTTGCCAGTTGTTCGCGCTTGGTGAGCGAGTCTCCGGATTTTGAATAGTTTCAACAGTGAAGACTACGTCGTTGGTTGTGATTGGAGTGTTGTCCGACCAGACGAGATCGTTTTTAAGAGAGACGATCCAGACAGTGCCGTCGCTAGAGGTGCTGTAGCTATCGCTGAGGGTGAGCAGATCGGCAAATAACACTTTGGCTAGATCTCGGTCAGCTTCATTGCCTCCTATAAGGAGGGGATTGATGGCGACTGGTTGGCCCACGATGCCTTCAGTGTAGCTGCCGCCTTGTGCGGGTTGGATAACAGTGTTTCGGTAGACAGTTGTTAGGATGATGCCGGTAGTGGCGGCGAAAAAAATAGTCGAAGCGCTGATAAAGATATATCGTTCGCGCTTTGAGAATGTTTTAAAGGGTTTGGTGAGGTCGCGGAAGAAAGAGGACATTAGACGAAATATAAATCAGACTAATTACGAATGTAGTTACGAATTTACGTATGAAATTATCGTTAGCTAATTCGTAAATACGTAAAAGATTCGTAATTCGTTTGATGATGCTGGTTTGATGGTTTTATAGGCTAAAGTCAATAGCACTATCCACCCCGGTGTCCTGGGTGTCAGTTGTTGGCGCGTTTTCTTCTTCGATTGCCTCTAGTGGAGGAATTATCTGTTCGTCGCTTGGAGACGGTATTGTTACTTGGTTGTTTGTGGTCACTAAGTTGGCGATTGCAAGACCGGCAAAAAAGATTATCAAAACGATGGTCGCGTTGAAAATAATTTTTTCAAAGCCGCGGCGTTTTTGGTAAAAATCGCCACCACCGCCACCGCCAGCTCCTAAAAATCCGGATGAATCGCCGCGCTGCTGAAGCAGGATGAGGACGATAAGGGCGACTGCGACAAGAATGAGAATGATGCTGATGAGATCCATATATGGTGAAATTACAAATGACAAATCCCAAATTCCAAACGAGTCTGTTTAGGTTTTTGAATTTAAGATTTATTTGATATTTGGTGCTTGATATTTGGGAGTTAGTCTTTGTGTCGGTTGCTGGCGTGGAAGATCATGTTCGCGACCGTGATGATTAGGGTCCCGTATAGGAGCGGTAACAGTCCCTGTATACTAATGTTTTGGGCGTATTTGTCAATAATATAGAGGAGGCCGCCGGTGATGACGAGGTTAAAGAGGCCAAACGTGATAATGATAATTGGGGTAAGGACCAGCTTGATTATTGGCAAAATAATAAGCTGAATAAGGGTAAAAACGCCTATTAAGGCCGCGGTAGCGGCCAGATCGGTCGTGTTTAGATTAAAGCCGGTGACAACGTAAGCCGCGACTCCGAAGCCAATGGCGTTGGCGATAAAAGTGATGATGACTTTTTTAAACATATATATAGTATACTAAAAATCTATGACTAAAGCACTACGGAGCTATGGACCGTTTTTGATTGCCTTTGCGGCGCTGCTTTGGGCGGTGGATGGGATTTTGCGACGGAGTTTGTTTTCCTTGCCGCCTATTACTATCGTATTTTACGAGCACTTGATAGGCGCGCTGCTTATTTTACCGTTCTTTTTTGTGGCTTGGAAAAAGCAGGCTCGGTCGCTGACAAAGTCGGAGTGGATCGTGATGGTCGTAGTGGCCTTGTTGTCGGGTGTGCTCGGAACATTGTTTTTCACGGCCGCGCTGGTGCGAGTTGGCTTTATCTCTTTTTCAGTCGTGTTTTTATTGCAGAAACTGCAGCCGATATTCGCGATAGCGACAGCGGCTATTTTACTGAAAGAGCGGGTGACGCTGCGGTACGGGGTGTGGGCGGTGGTGGCTTTTGTGGCGGCCTATTTTGTGACCTTTCCGGCCGGGATGGTGAACTTTGGTGAGACCGGGGTGATCGCCGCGGCGCTGCTAGCCGGGGCCGCAGCCTTTGCATGGGGGAGCTCGACGGCCTTTTCGCGATACGCGCTTATAGATCATTCACACACGGTAATAACTGGCCTGCGATTTTTTATCACAGTGCCGCTGGCTTTTGTGGGCGTGCTGCTTCTTGGCCAGTTTTCTTCCTTATCTGGGGTTGAGCCGGGGCAGTTTGGTCGTTTGTTCATTATCGCGCTTTCAACCGGGATGGTGGCGCTTTGGATATACTACCGCGGGTTAAAAGTAACTCAGGCAAAAGTTTCCACAATAGTAGAGCTTATTTTTCCCTTTACCGCTGTGTTCATTGATATCTTTCTTTACGATACGGTATTGCACTGGAGTCAGTACGCGGCTGCCGCGGTGCTAATGCTGGCTATTTATCAGGTGAGCAGGCTAAATCAAGAAAAGGGGACGGCTGGATTGCCCGAGACAGGCGCTTCTGATACTCTCTAGTCATGGCTAAAAAGAAACAGGTGGAAACAATGAATTTTCAAATTGAGGGTGGGCGGCGTTTGTCCGGTGCGGTTACTTTGCGAACAGCAAAAAATTCAGCGGTGGGCTTGCTTTGTGCGTCGCTGTTGAACAAGGGGACGACCACTTTGCGCAACATGCCGAAGATAGAAGAGGTGTATCGCATCATTGAGGTACTAGAGAGCATTGGTGTTTCAGTTAAGTGGCAAGGGAGTGATGTTGTTATCAAGCGGCCGGCGAATATTTCTTTAGCGAAGTTGGACTTGGAAGCGGCGATGCGGACGCGAAGCATCATCATGTTTATCGGGCCGCTTATTCACAGCTTGAAAAAATTTTCTTTGCCTCAGACTGGCGGTTGCAAATTGGGTAGCCGAACAGTACGCCCGCACTTTTACGCGCTGGAGCCGTTTGGCGTGAAGATAGATGTTAAGAGCAACGCGTTTGCGGTAACCGCGGCCAAGACTTTGAAGCCGGCGGAGTTTGTTTTGTATGAGTCGGGCGATACAGTGACAGAGAACGCGCTGATGGCCGCGGCCCTTATTCCTGGTGTGACCACGATAAAGCTGGCTTCGGCCAACTATCAGGTGCAGGACATGTGCTTTTTCTTGGAAGAGTTTGGTGTGAAGATAGAGGGTATAGGCACGACCACGCTGACCATTCATGGCGTAGCGGAGATGAACGCGGATGTGGAGTACCATCTAAGCGAAGACCCGACCGAGGGGATGTTCTTTTTAGCGGTAGCGGCGGTGACAGGTTCGGCCATTACAATAGAGCGCGCGCCGATAGACTTTTTAGAGCTAGAGCTTTTTAAACTGAAGAAGATGGGCTTTCGGTACACGATTACAAAGCGGTACAAGTCGGCTAACGGCAAGACAAACTTGGTAGATATCAAAACCAAGCCGTCTACGTTGCGAGCTCTTGATGAGAAGATAGCCCCTCGGCCGTACCCGGGGTTGAATATTGATCACTTACCATTTTTCGCGGTCATTGCGGCGACGGCGAAAGGACAGACGCTGATTCACGACTGGGTGTATGAAAAGCGCGCGATTTACTACACCGAGCTGGATAGATTGGGCGCGGATACGATTTTGGCAGACCCACACCGGATTTATATAAATGGACCAACCGAATGGAAGGCACGAGAGCTTATCTGCCCGCCGGCCCTGCGCCCGGCGACGATTTTGCTGATTGCTATGTTGGCGGCCAAAGGTGAGTCGGTTCTGCGCGATGTCTACTCCATCAACCGCGGCTATGAAGACCTGGCGAATCGGCTGAATAAGTTGGGAGCGCGGATAAAGACGATCTCTTAGCTGTTTAGCTTCTTAGCTGTTTAGGTCGCGGCCAATTGGAAAAATTGTTTTAGCTCTGCTAGGATAGCAGCACAATACTAGCTGCTTAGCTTCTTAGGGAAGTAACTTATTAGGTCGTGGACTAGACTCTAAAAAGCTAAACAGCTAAGAAGCTAATCAGCTTTCCTTATATGTTTGTACGTAAAATAGGCATTGACCTTGGAACCGCGAATACGATTGTTTTTGTGCCTGGCAAAGGCTTTATTGTGAACGAGCCGACGATTGTGGCGCTTGGCCAGCCGAATAATGAGGTTATTGCCGTGGGGCGGGAGGCTAAGAACATGATCGGCCGGACGCCGTATGATATTGTTGCGTATAAGCCTCTGAAAGACGGCGTGATTGCCGATTATTACATTACCAAGGCGATGCTGAAGTATTACATTACGAAGGCGATTGGTGGTTGGAATGTGATTAAGCCAGATGTGGTTATCAGCGCCCCGGCTGGGATCACGGCGAATGAACGCCGAGCGGTGGTTAACGCGGCTAAAGAGGCGGGCGCCAAGCAGACGTATATTGTGAAAGAGCCGATTTTGGCAGCTCTAGGCGCGGGCATTCCGATAAACTCTCACTCTGGAAACATGATTATCAATATTGGCGGTGGCACGGCCGAGGTGGCGGTCGTCTCCCTGGGGAGCATCGTCAGTTGGTCCAGTTTGCGCGTGGCCGGGAACAAGTTTGATGCGGCCATCATGAACTACGTGAAAAAGAAGTTTGATGTTTATATCGGCGAGCAGACGGCCGAGCAGGTGAAGATAGAGGTCGGTAGCGCATTGCCGATGAAAGACAAGTTGTCGTTTAAGGTACGGGGTCGGGACGTGGCTTCGGGATTGCCCAAGGATATAAATGTAAACTCTAACGAGATAGCCGAAGCGCTTAATCCGCTTTTATTGGATATCGCGGCTAGCGTGCAGACGGTGTTTAACGAAACCCCGCCGGAGTTGGTGGCGGACATTATGGAAAAGGGGATAATTATTTCGGGTGGCGGCGCGAACTTGCGCAACGTAGACGAGTTTTTCAAACGAATGACCGGTGTAGAGTGCTACACGGCTGAAGAGGCGCTCTTTTGCGTGGCCAAAGGCTCGGGTTTGATTTTGGACCACTTGGATGTGTATAAGCGAACGCTACTGAATAAACGCTAGCGCCATTCCTCCTTTCTTAAAGGTGGTTGCCTGTAGGGAGGAGGATTTAAAATCCCTCCGCTTAACTGTGAATTATAAAACTCTAAAAATTTCTTCATTTTGTCATTCCCGCGTAGGCGGGAATCTATCATTTGACTATTTTTTTATGGATTCCCGCCTTCGCGGGAATGACACGGCGGGGAGTTATGAAAAGTTTCTAAAACGTAGCAGGCCCCGGCCACCCAGTGAAGGATGGTCGGGGCCTTGTGTGTTGCGGGCGCGCACGTCTACTGGGCTACTCTGAGCTCCTGGGGGTAGGCCCAGATCGTGCGTCCGTCGTCGAGCTTGATTGCGTGAGCAACGCCCGACGCGTCCTCCTGGTTGCCATGGAGAATGACTGTGGCCACCTTCCCGTTGTTGGCGCTCTGGCCGTGTTTGGATTGGAACACGACTCGTGTGCCGACTTCGTATCGCATGTTTCCCTCCCGGGATTGTGGGGTGAAGCGGGATTGCCTCACGGCCACCTATATATTAGTATAGCATACTTTTGGTATATTTGTCAATGTGTAGAAAATCTCATGAAATCTAGGGAAAATAAATGTTTGTCATTCCCGCGTAGGCGGGAATCCAGGCAGTGGATCCCCGGGTTAAGCCCGAGGATGACAAAGAGGAGAGGGAGAAAATAGTTAAAAGGCTTTCATATTTCTCCCTTTTGTAAAGGGAGTACCGGCGAAGCCGGGGAGGGAGTTTGAATCGGAAAAGGTAAATCCTCCGGCCTTTGGCTACCTCCTTTATGAAAGGAGGAATGATGCTAGAATAAGAACATGGAGGCAGTCCGGAAAAACTTTGAAAAGTTGGTAAAGGGAGATGCGCTCGCCCATGCTTATATTTTTTATGGTCCGGACTTGGTGGCGCAGTTTGGATTTGCTAAGGAGTTGGCACACTTTATAGAAAGGGGGGAGTGGAGTCTCACAGAGAGGCCGCTTTCAGACGCGCGGTTTATTGATGGAGCGACGGACGACGTGGGAATCAATACAGCGCGGAGCGTATCGGATTTTTTATATCAGCACCCGAATATTTCTAGCCGGCGGGTGCTGGTGATTAGTGACGCGGGCAAGTTGAATCATTTGGCGCAAAACGCGCTACTTAAAGTAGTAGAGGAGCCGCCGGCTCACGGAATGGTAATTTTGATCGTGCGGGACCTGGGTGTTTTGTTGCCAACACTGGTTTCGCGGTTTGCCAAGATTTACTTTGCTTCGCAAGGTACGAAAAAGGAAGAAGGAAAAATTAAGGAGGAAGTCGCGGCATTGGTAAAAGAGTTTCTGGCGGCCGGACCGCGAGGGCAGAGTGAGATTATTAAAAATTTGATAAAAGAGGATGGCCCGGTAAACGAATTTGTGGAGGCGCTGATTGGGGAGTTGAATAAGCGGCCGCAGGAGAATTGGCGAGCGCTAAAAGAGTTGCATCATCGCTATGAGTTGATGAATCAGTTCAATGTGAACAAGCGTTTACAATTAGAGGCTGTTTTGCCATACTTGGGGGATGGAAAAAATAGTTAGTGAGTTAGATAGGCGAGCGCAAGCGGCTTTAAACGCTTTTCGAGAAGAGCTGTCTTCTATTAGAGGTAATCAGCCGAGTCCGGCTTTAGTTGAGGATTTGAAGATTGAGTACTTTGAACAGCAAGTGCCACTGAAGCAGTTAGGGGCCATCTCGATGGTGCCGCCGCGAGAGCTGGTGGTTACTTTGTGGGATCCGAGTAATATTGAGACGGTAGCTAAGGCGATCAATGACGCGAAGCGTGGTTTTAGCGCAAGTGTGCGGGGGACTTCAATTCACATAATTTTGCCACAGTTGACTCAGGAGCGACGGGAAGAGCTGATAAAGCTGACTAAGCAGATAGGGGAGAAATATCGGATTGAGTTTCGCAACTTTCGCGACGACGCCAAAAGGAGACTGGAGTCCGCGGAGGCAGCCAAAGAGATTACGGAAGACCAAGAGTTTAAGGGTATGAAAAAGGTGCAAGAGGCAATCGACGGTGCGAACAAGAGTGTGGAGGATCTGCTAAAAAAGAAGGAGATAGAAATAAACGACTAGATGATTTCCGCGATATTGATAATTGTTGGTTTATCGGTACTTATTTTGATTCACGAGTTGGGTCATTTTATTGCCGCGAAAAATGCCGGTTTGCTGGTTGAGGAGTTTGGGTTTGGTTTCCCACCGCGTTTGTATGGCAAAAAAATAGGGGAAACGGTCTACAGTCTTAATTGGTTGCCGTTTGGAGGTTTTGTGAAGATTTTTGGCGAGCGATCAGTGGAGGCGGGGCGACTGCCGGAGGAGGGGGGGGCGGATAAATCTCGTAGCTTTGCGCACCAATCGGCATGGAAGAGGTTTGTAATAATGGGGGCGGGTATCTCTATTAATTTTTTATTTGGCTGGCTCCTACTTGCAGTGGTCTTAATGATTGGCAGTCCGCAGTCGGTGCTGATAACTGATGTGGCTCCGAATACACCGGCGGAGGAGGTTGGGCTCTTGCCCGGGGATCAGTTGGTGGAGTATGCCACTCCGGCGGAGTTTTCCGAGTTTGTGAACGCGCGCCGCGGGCAAGAAGTAAACTTAGAAATAAGGCGCGCGGGAGAGGTGCGGACAGTGACTGTCACGCCGCGAGAGCTTGAGGGCACGACTGGCTCGGTGGGTGTGTTTATAACCGAGGTTGGGCTTGCTCCGCAGGCATTTTTCCCGGCACTTTGGGACGGCTTAAAGCTTTCTATTACGACCATGGGTGAGATATTGAAAGCGTTTGGGACTTTGCTTGCCGAGATGTTTGGCTCGGCAAGCATCCCGGAGAATATTGTCGGTCCGATAGGTATATTTGGGATAGCTAACCAAGTTGGTCAGTTGGGATTTGTCTTTTTATTACAGCTGATAGCGCTTATCTCGCTAAACCTGGCTATCTTAAACTTCATTCCATTTCCGGCGTTAGACGGCGGGCGAATTCTATTTTTGATAATTGAAAAAATAAAAGGCGGCCCGCTCAACCAAAAGGTGGAGTTGTGGGCAAATGCCGCCAGCTTTGTGTTTTTGCTGCTACTAATGATCGTCATCACCGCCCGCGACATCATTAATTTGGTGTAGCCCGGCGGATTGAGGAATAGTCACAAATAAACTATTTGTAATTTGTATATCTTTTTAATTGGCGACCGCTAATTAAAAAGATATACTATATGGGATGAAGGATTTTAAGAAAAAAGATGCTCGGGTAAATAATCAAGGTGCGCCAGCTGTGCTTGCTAAGGCGGCTTTGATACTTTTAATTGAAGGAGGGATGAGCGCGATAGATTTTACATTCGGAATGATGGATGCCGGGTATGGTGCATCTCGGGGGCAGATGGAGAGGAGTATACGCTCCAGAAGATCGGTATCTTATGATAACTATAATAGTGAGGTTCGTCGCCGACGTCAGGTTTCAAATCTTAAATATCGCTTGAAGCGGGATGGTTTAATTTCTGAGGTGGATCGTAAGGGTAAGCGTATGTATATCATTACCTCAAAGGGTAAGTCGAGGCTATTAGCAATTGGAAAAAATAGCGAAAAACCTTTGTATCAACATAAGCAATACGAGAAGGTGGAGGGCGACGGGTTTATTTTGGTGACTTATGATATTCCGGAAAAACGGAAGAGAGCACGAGATTGGCTTCGTTATGAGCTTCAGGCTTTAGGATATAAGATGGTACAGAAAAGTGTTTGGATGGGAACCACGAAGATACCCATAGAGTTTATTGACGATTTGAAGTTGTTGAATTTATTCGATAACGTTGAATTTTTGCAAGCCGTGAAAATGGGTAGCTTATCCGGCTAATAGTTCGAGGAATATGGCGTTTTACTGTTTTGTCTTTTTAATTAGCGGTCGCTAATTAAAAAGATATTGTGTTTGGGATGGAGTGAGGAGATGAATTAAGAAGGATGATGAGTGAGGCTAATTTTTATGTGAAATGTGAAATGTGAAATGTGAAATGTGAAATGTGAAATGTGAAATGTGAAATGTGAAATGTGAAGCCGCCCGGGTCCGTCGGAGACGGAAGCGGGCGGCAAACGTTCTACTCGGCGCTGGCATAGCGCCTGTAGATAGGAAGCACGATGACCATGGTGGAAAGGATCCAGCTGGCGAGTAGCCAGAAGCCGGCTAGATCAACGGCGGCAGGGGGTGCACCTAGATTCGTGGTCAAACTCAGTAGGAGCATAGCCACGATTATGTTCCAGGGAATGGCAGCCCACATGAGCAGGCCGATTACGGCGGCGGCTAGCTGGGGTAGTTGCATCCACCAGTAGTGATCCGGTGCGATGTAGAGGCGCATGGTCTCTGATTTGTGCTTCCTTTGAAGGGAAGACCAGTAGAGCATGCAGCCCGACAGAAGGAAGATCAGCAGGCAAGGTACTTGCCAGGCCTCGAACGTGACTTCAGAGCCGATTGTGGGCACGGCGTTCTCCTGCGGTTAGGGGTCTGATTTAAAAATAAAATACAATTCATTGTTTGTCAATCTGTTAAAAGGGGGTGGAGTTTAGTAAGATAGGAAGTGTAATGCAGACAAGGTTATAGTATTTTTGGTTTATGAGGAGTCACCTCTTGCAGAGGAGACACCTCATAAATAAGAATTTTATGCGACAAAGTCAGTTATTTACAAAAACTAGAAAAGAGGCGCCGAAGGATGAGGTGGCGAAGAACGCGCAACTGCTTATTCGGGCTGGGTACATTCACAAGGAGATGGCGGGCGTGTACGCGTATCTACCGCTGGGGTTGCGCACGCTGAACAAAATCGTAGGCATTATCCGGGAGGAGATGAATGCTATCGGCGGGCAGGAGATTTTTATGAGTTCTCTGCAGAGGAAAGAATTATGGGAGGTTACTGATCGGTGGGATGACGCTAAGGTGGATAATTGGTTTAAAACTAATTTGAATGCCACTGCAGAGGCGGATGGTAAGCGCGGTAAGGAGCTTGGTCTTGGATTTACGCATGAGGAGCCGATTACCAATATGCTGGAGCAGTTTGTTTCTTCTTATAAAGATCTTCCTTTTTCTGTTTATCAGTTTCAGACTAAATTTCGGAATGAGTTGCGGGCTAAGAGCGGGATCATGCGGGCGCGCGAGTTTTTGATGAAAGACTTATATTCTTTTAGTAAAGATGATGCCAGCCATGAGGACTTCTACGAAAAGGCAAAGCAGGCTTATATAAAAATCTTTGAGCGCGTTGGTCTTGGCGAGCAAACCTACGTAACGTATGCTTCCGGCGGCAGCTTTAGTGAATTTAGTCATGAGTTTCAGACAATTACTGATGCCGGTGAAGATACTATCTACCTTTGTCCGGACTGCCGATTGGCTATTAACAAAGAGATCATTGAAAAGCAGTCTGTGTGTGTGGGATGCGGAGGTAAGGAGTTGGATGAGCATACGGCTGTAGAAGTGGGCAATATTTTTAGCTTGGGAACGCGTTTTTCAGAGGCCTTGAACTTAATGTATGTGGATGAGCACAACAAAAAGAAGCCAGCGGTGATGGGTAGTTATGGTATTGGCCCGGGACGCGTGATGGGGACGATCGTAGAAGTGTTAGCGGATGAGAAGGGATTGGTTTGGCCAAAATCGATCGCGCCGTTTGCGGTTCATTTGGTTTCGCTTGGTAATGTGGGTGAGACTGCGAGCCAACTTTACCAGAGTTTGTTGGATGGGAATGTGGAAGTTTTGTTTGATGACAGAGATGCTTCGGCCGGTGTGAAACTGGCGGACAGTGAGCTACTGGGGATGCCGACACGGGTGGTTATCAGTCCGAAAACTTTGGAGAGGCAGAGTGTGGAGGTGACGGATCGGGCGACCGGAGAGACGGAATTGGTGCCGCTAACTGGGCTTATGGCTCGTTTGTAAGATACTGCTTGGTCTGCTAGGATATCAGCACATTATTAGCTGTTTAGCTTATCAGGAAAGTAGTTTGTTAGGTTGCGGTTGCTATGTTTGACCCCGAAGAGATAGGCGCTACGCCTGCCTACCGGCAGGCAGGCGCCATCTCATGGGGTAATGACTAAGTCATTATGAAAAATCCTTTTTCTTTATTGCGTAAGAATGTTGGTGTAGACCTGGGGACTGCGAATTCACTGGTTTATTTGAGTGGGCGGGGAATAGTTATCAATGAGCCGACCACAGTAGCCGTGAATAACAAAACCGGTAAGGTGGTGGCGGTGGGTACGGAGGCGAAGAACATGCTTGGGCGGACGCCGCTGCATATCACGGTTGTCCGGCCGCTTTTGGGTGGTGTTATATCTGATTTTGAAATGGCGCAGGAGATGTTACGGCAGTTTTTGCGCCAGTTGGCGAACAACGGTCCGTTTAATTATTACCAGAATGCGGTTATTGGAGTGCCGAGTGATTTAACAGAGGTGGAGCGGAAGTCGGTGGAAGACGCTATTTTGGGTGCCGGAGTTTCCAAGGCTTATGTGATTGAGTCGGCGGTGGCGGCGGCGCTTGGGGCGCGTCTACCTGTGACCGAGCCGGTGGCAAATATGATCATTGATATTGGCGGTGGAACTACGGAGGTTGCTATTATCTCCATGGGCGGCGCCGTGACAATCAAGAGCGTGAAGGTGGCCGGGGATAAGTTCAATGAAGATATCATCAAGTTTGTAAAAGATGAATTTCATTTGGCGATTGGCGAGCCGACGGCGGAGGAGTTGAAAATTGAGCTTGGCAGTGCGGTGGTTCTTTCTGATAAGTTGGAGATGCTGGTCCGCGGGCGGGATCTTGCAACCGGCTTACCAAAAGAGATTCTTCTTAAAGACGCTCATATTAGATCGGCTATCGGTAAGTCTTTGAAGGTTATTGTTGATGCTATCAAGGACGTGGTGGAGGTTAGCCCGCCGGAGTTGGTTGGCGACCTGTTGCAGCGGGGGATTCACTTGTGTGGTGGCGGAAGTTTATTGCGCGGGATTGATGACTTGATAAGTAAAGAGCTGGCCGCGACTGTTACGGTAGTAGATGATCCGCTTACTTGCGTGGCCAGGGGCACGGGTTTGGCAGTTGAGAACCTGGAAGAGTACAGCCAGATTTTGGATAATCCATTAAAACCAAGAGAAATAAAACTGTAGTTTTATTTCTCTTGGTTTTCAATTTCTAATTTCTAATTCCTGCCTGCCGCCTGCCTGTCCGGTAGGTAGGGCAGGCGGGCAGGTCTAAATAAATCCTAATTCGACAATGTCTAAAAATTCAAAACGGACAAAGGTCGTTTTAGGAGTATTGGCGCTGTTGCTTTTGCTTGGGCAGTGGTTGTTTGTGCCGAGGACGTACGTGCGTTCTCGACTTGGACAAGCCTTGCAGGCGCCGTTTGTGTTTTTAGAGTCTTTGCGTAGTCGCTCTGCCTTAGTAGATCAACTAAAAGAGCTGCAAATAGAGAATTTGGGATTACGGGCTGAGCTCGCGAGTGTGAATGCTCGTCCGGAGCTTATCCAGGAGGAGGGCCAGCGGTATGTGCGGGCGCGGGCGTACTCAAGTTATCCGCTTAATAATGTCGATAACTTGCTTATTAACGTTGGAGAAAATGTTGGTGTTGAGGTTGGGATGCCGGTGCTAGTGACGCCGAACCTATTTTTCGGAGAAGTAGTGGAGGTTTTTGAAACTATGGCGATGGTGAGAACTATTTTTGATCCGGGTTGGGAGTTGCAGGTGAAGATCGGTGATCAGAACGCTGACTCTTTGTTTGTTGGCGGTCCAAGTCCAAGACTGACCCTTATCTCTAAGGGTCGTCGCGTTGCCAGTGATCAAGAGGTTTATTTAACAGACAAACGCTACCCGCTTGGACTGGTCTTGGGTGCTGTGGGGCAGATAAGCGATAGTGATCAGAATTTGTTTGAAGAGGCATCTCTTGATACGCCCTATACGCGTAGCGATATTAACCAGCTTTATGTTCGGCTATGAGGCAGAGTGATTGGTGCCAGGTTGTTCTTTTTTTACTGATGATAGGCGCAGTCTTGTTCGCGACCACGCCGGCCCTGCGTATACTAGGCATTATGCCGAATTTTGTGTTGGCGATAATGGTTATTTTTTTGCTTACATCCCCGGGCTTAGGCTTGTACTTTATTCTTTTACTCGCCGCGGCGGTTGGTTTAAGTGTTGGGCCGGTAGTCGGTCTACCTGCATTCGCGACTGTAGTGGTTGGACTGTTTTTGTACTGGTTGCGCGCAAGATTTTTGGCTGGTGGATTATTGTCCGTGTTTTTTCTGGTTTTGCTAGGTACGGTCGCGACTTATCTTATTGTTGAGCCAGGTTTTTTGCTGGAGGCGCCGGTCATTGTTTTGCTTGAATTTGTGTATACTATAGGCACCACGGCTTTGTTGCTAATAGCTATACGTCTAATTTTTAATGAAACGATCACGGGATCTACAATTTGATGAATTCGCGCCTGATGTTTTTTCGGGTAGCGGGGAGTTGGACTATATTGAAACGCCGCTATCAGGCCGGAGTTTTTTGCTGGTCGCGGCTGTAGCGGCTTTGGTTCTCCTTATTCTTTTGACTCGGATAATCACTTTAAATGTGGTAAAGGGTGATTTTTATACAGCGCGGGCGCTTGCGAATGTGAACCGGGAAAAGGCGATACCGGCAAACAGGGGCATTATCACGGATAGGTATGGGACGGTGTTGGCTAAGAATGCGGAGACGTTTAGTCTTTTCGTTAATACAAATGATCTTTTACGTGATCGGCAGAGAATGGAAAGTGCCTTGGCTCAGGTGAGTCAGTTGACGCAGGTCCCTCTTGCTGATCTTTTGCTGGAGATAGAAAAGGCTGACATGGAGGCGACACCGGAGATTCCGCTAGTGCGTAATATTGAAGCGGATGTGGCTATCTCGCTGAAAACATTAACCATTCCTGGGCTGCATGTTGAGAATGATTTTCGGCGTGAGTATATCAATGCGCCGGTGTTTGCGCCGGTGCTTGGTTATACCGGTTTGTCAGATACGGAAAACGCGGTGATTGGCAAAAGCGGTTTAGAGCGGTTTTATGACGATCAACTGCGAGGGCGAGACGGCGTGTATACTTATGTGCGCAACGCGCTGGGGCAGACTTTGGATGAGCGACTGACGGTTGAGCCTATATCCGGTGCAACACTGGAAACATCACTAGATGCTGAGTTGCAGGAGTACTTTTATGCTCGGTTGCAGCAACAGTTGCAGACGGCGAATAGTTCGGCGGCGGTGGGCATTGCTATCGAGCCTGCAACCGGAGAAATACTGGCGCTGGCGAGCTTGCCGAGTTATGACAATAATGTTTTTGTGACGCCAGGGAAGAACGCGGAGCGAGCGGCGTTGTTTGCCGATCCGAACAAGCCGCTGTTTAATAGAGCTATTTTAGGCGCTTACAGCCCGGGCTCAACCATTAAGCCTTTAGTTGCTCTAGCCGGACTGCGGGAGGGGGTGATGGATCCGGTTTTTGGAGTATATAGCCCGGGTTACCTGGATATTCCAAATCCATATTTTCCGGATAAACCAACTAGGTTTTTAGATTGGAAGGCGCATGGCTGGGTAAATGTGCGTAAGGCACTCGCGGTTTCTTCTAACGTTTACTTTTATGTTATTGGGGGAGGCGACTCGGCGCAAAGTGAGGAGCGAGCTCGGCAAGGTTTGGGGATAACCCGGTTGCGCGAATATTGGCAGCAGTTTGGTTTTGGAAGTGCGACCGGAGTAGACTTTGTGGATGAGAGTTTGGGATTTTTACCTGCTCCGGAAGAGAAGGAAGAGAGGACTGGCCAGCCTTGGCGAATTGGAGATACATATAACGTGAGCATTGGTCAGGGGGACTTACTGGTGTCGCCGCTTCAGCTGGTTCGCTTTACGGCTTCTATTGCGGATGATGGTCAGTCGCGCCGGCCGCACTTTGCGCGGAAAATAACAGACCCGGATGGCACCACGACTGTGAATCGCGGCCAAGAGGTTTTGTTCGATTATTCCAGTTGGGAGCTGCCGCTTGAAGAGGTGCAGACGGGAATGGTGCAGGCGGTTACCGAGGAGTATGGCACGGCGCGGATGCTTAATACTTTGGCGATGACCGCCGCCGGAAAGACGGGCAGCGCGCAGATTAATAATAATACGGCAGAGAACGCTTTTTTTGTGGGTTACGCGCCGGCGGAAGACCCGCAGATTGCAATTTTGGTGTTGATTGAGACGGCAAAATCCGGAAGTTTGAATGCGGTGCCGGTGGCATATGACGTTTTGCAGTGGTTTTATGAGAACCGACTGCAAAACGAAAATTCTAAACTCTAATTTCTAAATAAATTCCAAATCCAAAGTTCTTAAACGGTTTGGATCTAGTGTTTTTTTACAAAATTGTGATAAACGAAATAGTATCAACAATTTTAATTGGGGCGGCGCCTATTTTGGAAATCAGGGGCGCTATTCCGCTTGGAATGGGGTTGTATGGTTTGAGTCCATGGGCGGCTTATATTTTTGGTTTGGTAGGGAATATGTTGCCAGTCATACCCTTGCTGCTTTTTTGGCGTTACGCGGTGGGCTATGTTGGCCGCCACTCTTATGTGATGAATAGATTTTTTGCCTGGCTTTTTGCGCGGACGAGATTAAGACATACGAAGCAGTTTGAGCTTTGGGGTGCGCTCGCCCTTTTCGCGTTTGTGGCTGTCCCTTTTCCGGTGACCGGAGCCTGGACTGCGACCGTGGCTGCGTTCTTGTTTGGTATTCCTTTTTGGAAGTCGTTTTATGCGATACTATTAGGAGTAGCTGTGTCAGGGATTATTGTACTTATGCTGACACTGGGTATTAGCGCATTTATATAGGGCTTCAGTCGAATTATAATAAGGACCTCACTAATCACGAATTATCACTAATCAAACGAATATGCTTCAATCGTTGTAATGGATTAGGCGATTAGTGATTATTCGTGATTAGTGAAGTCCATAGGAATTATAATCAATTCAATGAAAAAGTTGTTAATGGCGAATTGGAAGATGAATCCGAAGACCGAGAAAGAGGCGATTCGTTTGGCGAAGGCGAGTGATGCGGCTAATGTTGTGGTTTATCCGCCTTTTCCGTTTTTGCCGGCTGTGGCTAAGGCGCTGAAGAAGGCGACTTTAGGAGCGCAAGATCTTTTTTGGGAGGCAGAGACCGGGCCTTATACGGGCGAGGTATCGGCGCGAGAGTTGAAGTCTGTTGGCGTGGAGTATGTGATTATTGGTCACTCTTCGCGTCGGGCGCTTGGTGAGAAAGATGAAGTTATCGCCAAAAAAGTTCAAGCCGCTCTATCAGTTGGTTTGGTGCCGATTCTTTGCGTTGGAGAGGTTTTAGAGGAGCGGGAGGCGGGTCGGGCGCAGGAGGTGGTGGACAAGCAGCTACGAACAGTTTTGAGCCAGCTGCCACTTGTGGCACATGGCCAACTTTTTGTTGCTTATGAACCGGTTTGGGCGATAAGCACCACGCCGCACTCTAGCGGTCTACAGTCTCTTTCCGCTGAAGAAGCACCGGCTAAGTCTGTAGAACTTATTCGGTATATGCAGCATATGGTGAGCACGATACAAATGGAGACGAAGTTTTTGTACGGGGGCTCAGTGAACTTAAAGAATGTGCAAGAGGTCTTTGGTTATGATGAGATAGATGGGGCGCTGGTTGGGGGGGCGAGCTTGAAAGCGGCCGAGTTTGGGAAGATGATAAAAGAAGTGAGTACGTAGTGCTTAGGCGTGAAAGGATTTGGCGAGTGTTTCGTCGTAGATAGGAGCACGAAACTCTAATTACCCTGCTCCAGGCGTGGTATAATAAATCACGCTTGTTAGAATTAATATTACAATAGTGGAGGTTAATAGTTATATATGTTTAAAAAAGAAACAATGGAGGGGATGAAGGGAATTTTTTGGATGCTGCTCAATGTGGTGATGGTGTTTGTGCTTTTCTTAGGAATAATCGGCATGACCGCTATTGCGCGCTACAGCAACGCGGTGGTGCCATCGCGAACAGTTACTGTTACCGGAGAGGGGGAGGTAGAAGTGAGTCCGGATCTAGCGACATTGAATTTTTCAGTTGTGACTCAGGGGAAAGATCCGGATGCAATTACAAAACAGAACACAGAGAAGATGAACACTGTGATTGCGTTTGTGAAGGAGCAGGGCATTGAGGCTAAGGATATTAAGACCAGTAATTTTAATCTTTATCCGCGCTACACCTATCTGGAGCGAGAGGAGCCGTCTATTACCGGTTACGAGTTGAATCAAGGCGTGACTGTTAAGATTCGAGATTTGGACAAGGTGAGCACGATTGTTGGTGGTTTGACCAGCCGTGGTATAAATCAGATAAGCTCGGTTAGTTACAGTATTGATGACCCGGAGGCTCAGCGCGTGGAGGCTCGCCAAGAGGCGTTCGCTGAGGCATATGAGAAGGCGCGAGTAATGGCAAGGCAGAATGGGGTGCGGATTGCGCGAGTGATAAACTTCAGTGAAGGCTTTTCCGGAGGCTATCCGCCGATAATGTATGCTAAGGAGGAGGCTTATGGTCGCGGTGGCGATATGGCGATGTCTAGCGCGATGCCGAATTTTGAGGCCGGGAGTGAGGAGGTTAAAGTGTTTGTGACGGTGACGTACGAGATAGAATAAGGCTTTCAGGGTGAGGGAGGACATCACCTTGTGGTATGATGGGAGGTGATGAAGTTTTTCTTCGGGTTATTTTTCTTAGCAATATTGGGTTTTTTGGCAACGCAGTTGTATAGTTTGCGTACTCATACCGCGACTTATAATGATCAACTCGGTGAGTTTGGCGCTGAGGCGAGCTTGCTTCAGGCTGAGAATCGGCAGTTACGGCAAGATCTGCAGTACTATAGCCAAGACGAAAATTTGGCCAAGGAGCTTAGGGCGCAGTTCAACTACCGGGCTCCGGATGAAAAACTTTTTATTTTGGTGTCACCGCAAGGGGATGAGTAATTGCGGAGCTAACGCAGATTTTCTGATAGAGCGGAATACGAGAATCGAACTCGTGTCTCTTGCTTGGGAAGCAAGCGTACTACCACTGTACTAATCCCGCTTTTATTAGTGATTTCGGAATACAGCTATTATACTAGAAGCTAAAGAATGCGTAAATTCTCGAAGACAAAAATAGGGGCTTTTGCAGGTGGACTTATTTTGTTTTTAGTTTTGGTTGGCGCTGGAGTTGCCGTGTTTGAATATCAGTACGTGGGCCGATTTTATCCCGGCGTTCAGTTGGCTGGAGAGAATATTTCCGGGAAGACTTATAGTGAGGTTGCAGATAAGGTGCGTCAGGTGGTGGAGCGGTTGGAGAAAGATGGAATCGTTTTAGTGGTAGAGACGGCTGGCTCTAGTCATGTGGTCAGCGTGCCACAGACAAGTGTTGGACTGACATCGGATACAGTTGTGGATTATTATTCTGTTGGTGATTGGGAGGCGACTTTGGCAAAGGCGTATCAGCGGGGGCGGTCTGGCTCGCTATTGGAACACGTCAGACAGCAGGCGTGGTTGATTATTAGGGGGCAGTCATTTGAGTTTCCTTTCATTATTAGGCAAGGGGCGCTTAGTTCATTGATTGAGCGAGAGTTGGACAGAGTTTTATCCAAACCACAGCCGGCTCATTTTGTTGTTCGGGATGGGACTGTGGAGGTTGCTCGTGAGCAGCTTGGCGAGAGGGTCTCGGTGTCAGAGGTCATCGGTCTAATTGATTCCTTGTTGCGATCGCTGACAAAAAATACAATACCACTAGTGACCGAGCAGGTGCCTGTTGGGGCGACCAGTGATGAGTTGCGGCCGCTAACCGGCTTTGTGGCAGACGCTATTTTGCCCTTAGTGGTTCGTTTTAACTACAATGGTTATTGGGCGGCGGCGTATGGAGGTACATTAGCGAGTTGGCTGACTGTTTCAGATACGCCAGAGAAGACGTTGGAGTTTCGTAAAGAATCAGTAGAGCTGTTTTTACATAATCGTTTTGGTGTATATATTGAGAATCCGATGAGTAGTAGTCGGTTTGCGTTTGTTGGCGGCAAGTTGGAAGAGATCGTCGCCGGTCAGGCAGGGGAGGCGATTGCAGTGGATAAGGTGATAGCTGAGCTGAATGACGTTTTGCGGTCGCGGTTAGCGGATCATGAAGCGCCTTTAATCGGTGCAGATCTTTCTGATACTGTTCGGATAACGGTTGGGACCACGCGGCAGGAGCCGGTCGTAACCAAGGACACGGTGGATCGGTATGATATCCGGGAGTTGGTGGCGACGGCACGAACGAGTTTTGGTGGTAGTACGGCCGACCGAAAGCATAACATCGCGCTGGCGGCCGCAAAGCTGAACGGGGTTTTGATAGCGCCAGGGGAAGAGTTTTCAACAGTGAATGGCATTGGTTACATTACTGAGGATCAGGGTTATAAAAAGGAGTATGTCATTAAAGGAAATGAGAGCGTGAAAGAGTTAGGGGGCGGGCTGTGTCAGTTGGCGACCACTTTGTTTAGAACGGCGCTGAATGCCGGTGTGCAGATAACCGAGCGGCAGAACCACAGCTATGTGGTCGGCTATTACGGGCCAGGCTTAGACGCGACCATCTACGGTCCGCATCCGGACTTGCGGTTTATGAATGATACCGGGCACTACCTGTTACTGCAGGGTCGGGTAGAGGGGGATGAGCTGGTGTTTGAGCTTTACGGGCAAAAAGACGGGCGAGTGGCCTCTATTAGCGAGCCTAAGATATTCAACCGCATCCCGCCACCACCACCAAAATATATTCCAAGTACGGAGTTGGCGCTTGGCGAAGAAAAATGTACGGAGCAGGCGAGATACGGTATGGAGGCAGAGGCGACCTATACGGTGAAGTATCAAGACGGTAGTACCCGAGAGCAGATATTTAAGAGCAAATATCGGCCTTGGCAAAAGGTGTGTTTGGTGGGGGTGGGGCAGGCGGGGTATTGACAAAATAGGCGATACCGTGCTATAATTAGAGGTAGAAGTTTGATATAGTTATTTTGCTGATTTTGGCCGCATATTTAGCCTTGTTTTAACCATAAATTGGGTTGGATATGCGGCCAAATGGAGCCGCGTGTGGGCCTACGAACGTTTTGCCAATGGTTGGCGAGATTAGTAGGGTGCCCGGCAGACTACAAAGGAGTTTTCTGCCATGACCACGACGACCGATTCTCCGATCACGCCCGAACAGCTCCACGAGGGGCACGGGTTTCTGTGTCGGCTGTCGAACCCGGGGTACCAGGCGCGTCGCGCGCTGATCGCGCGGGCGAGCGACCCCAACCGACACCCGGGCTACCTGGTCGACCACGACCCGAGCAGCTCGGTCCGGCGCGCCTGCGCGCTGGACGTAGCGACCTGCGGGCCAAAGCTGGACGCGCCGTTCAACGGCGCGCAGATCCTCACCGACGTCTACGGTGAGGAGGATGGCGGTTTCGACCTCACCACGGTCGAGCCGCTGCACCTCGATACGACGCTTCGGCTCGGAGCGGCCTGCGAGAAGATCCTGCCGCGGCGGGAGAAGCTCTCCATGGGTGGCCGCAGGCTCCGCTGGTTCGTGAAGAACGCGAACGCCGGCACGCTGCCGCTTGCCGACCAGTGGAAGAAGCAGGGGAAGGTCATCTTCTTCCCCGACACTTCCTGGCGGCACGACAGCGGCAACGAGTACGTCCGGTACGCCTACGTCAATGACGGCCAGTGGGTCGTCCGCTACCACTGGCTCGGCTTCGACGTCGGCGGGCGCTTCTGCGTCCTCGTCAGCAAGGAGGTCTAGGAAACTTGGGCTTTGGGAATCTTCGGATTCTCGGGCCCTCGGTTCCTCGGTCCCGCAAACCCTACGACCCTGGCAGAAGTTCTGTCGGGGTCGTTCACATTTTGATATACTTTGAAGCGGATAGTACGTGACAACGCGCGGTTTCGTTTGGTGCTAACCAAGCGAGGTTGCACGTGGCCGAATTCCAGAGACAGGTTGCGCAGAGCTGTGGGCGGCTAAGTGAAAGCAAAGTTTCCCCGGGTGTCGCGCTTGATACTCTTAATATACTTTTATACTCCTTGGTATCGTGCGCTAGCGCATTGAACCCAGTAGGTCATACTGCTGAATGAGATGCGGAATCAGATACAATCCTGAGAATATTCAATGGATGGTGTGGTGGAAGGTGCATGGTACGTTCCTGGCGGAACGACAACGGCAACGAGTACGTCCGGTACGCCTACGTCAATGACGGCCAGTGGATCATCAACTACAACTGGCTCGACAACGACGTCGACGAGCGCTACTGCGTCCTCGTCAGCAATGGGTATGGTATATGCCGCTGGCTGCGCATTAGACTAATGCGCAGCTTCTGTGGCAGTTTTCTTTAGCCATCCGCCGAGCATTCTGCCGATGGTTGCAAGTTGTTCGGAAAGCAAGGCGTAGTGCTTGGTCTCAATGGATTTTGTTTCCCAGAGGATCATTAAAAAGAATTTAAGCAGGTCAAAATTGGTATTGGCTTTTTGTAAGATGAGTAACTTTTGCTCTTGTGGTGTATATCGCGCCAAGAAGATAAGTTTCAAAACCGCGATGAAAAGGCCGTCGATTTCTTCTCCAAGAGTGTATCTGGCTGATTTAGTGAGGTGTTGCTTGAGATTAAACCAAGTTTTATAACAACTAACCAAATGTTGCAAAATACTCAAATTTCCAGCGGGGGGGGGGCTTCTTAAAGGGTCTGTTTTGGCTCATGTATTTGAAGAGATAGTTTCAGTTGAAAACTTGCTTTTAGCTTGGCAAGAATTTCTTAAGGGTAAGAGAAATAAAAAAGATGTTCAGGAGTTCTCCCTGCATCTTATGGATAATCTCCTTATTTTACACGAAGAGCTAAAAAAGGAAATCTACGCCCATGGTCTTTATAAGTATTTCAGGATAAACGACCCCAAGCCAAGAGATATCCACAAAGCCAGCGTCAGGGATAGATTGGTCCACCACGCCATTTATCGAGTTCTCTATCCCTACTTTAGCAAGCGATTTATAGCCGACTCTTATTCTTGTCAACTAGGAAAAGGCACGCACAAAGCGCTCAATCGTTTTCGCAGATTTGCCTTTAAGGTGAGCAGAAATCACACCCGCACCTGTTGGATTCTGAAGTGCGATATCAGAAAGTTTTTCGCGAACATAGATCACCAAATTCTGCTTCAAATTCTGCAGAAACACATCCAAGACGCCGATACTTTGTGGCTGCTTAACCAGGTTGTTAAAAGTTTTAACTCTGGTGAAGGCGGTATGACGCGTCATACCGCCATGGGTCTGCCGCTTGGTAATCTCACCAGTCAGTTGCTTGTGAATATTTACATGCATGAGTTTGATCAGTGGGTGAAGCGCGGCTTGAAATTCAAGTACTATATCCGCTATGCGGATGACTTTGTGTTTTTATCTACGGACAGAAATGAACTGGAGCGGCTCATTCCACGGATTCAGGATTTTCTGCAGAACAAGCTCAAACTACAACTGCATCCTAACAAGCTATTTATCAAAACCCTGGCTTCCGGCGTGGACTTTTTGGGTTGGGTGCATTTTCCGGATCACCGCGTCTTGCGGACAGCGACTAAACGGCGGATGCTGCGAAAAGTGGTTGGATTTTCTAACGAAGCTATGACCTCTTCGTATTTGGGGATGCTGTCGCATGGGAACGCGCGGAAGTTGGAGAAATTTTTAGAATAAGATCGCCTGAGTGAAATGTATGCGCTTTATATAACTCATTGTAATTTCAGATGGGCTAAGGTAGTCTAAGAATATATGACTAAGGTGGAGCTCCAGAAAATTGAAAAGATGGCCGCGGAGAGTGCTACGCTCGCGCGCAAGGCGTTGCGAAAGAGCGATGAGCTTGAGGCGTATTTGAGTTTGCTGGAGTATCGAGCCGGCAAGGCGCAAAAGCATGCCTCGGTGAGCGCCCTGTTTAAGAAACTGAAATTGCGATGAAGAGACTCTTAACGACGCCAAGGTTTGATCGGCGTCTGGAGCGTTTTGTGCGCCGACATCCGGAATTAAAGGATGTTGTTTTTGAATCTATGACCGCGCTCTTGAAGAATTCTCCGCCGCAAAGCCTAAAATTGCATAAGCTGGGTGGTATACTGAAGGGCTGCTATGGTGCCAGCGTTTCGCATGCCTATCGGCTTGTGTTTGTTATGGATTCTGATTCTGTGTGCTTTTTGGATGTCGGTACTCACGATGAAGTATATCGGTAGTATTAGCAATTGATTTTGGGCTTTATTTCGGTTAGCATAAACCTGCCTGCTGGTAGGTAGGTTTCACGTTCGATATTAGCCACCTTAGCTCAGTTGGTAGAGCAGATTCTTCGTAAGAATAAGGTCCCCGGTTCGAATCCGGGAGGTGGCTCCATTCTTCGCCACGCGAAGAATGGCCCTGCGTAGCTTTAGCGAAGCACGGGCTATCTATGTTTTAAGTAGAAATTATATTAGGCTTCGAATGGCAAGCATGAAAACTGATCAACATCACGGGGATGCGTTTAAGGCGCTGACGGGAAAGTATGACAAGGGGTCGGCGCATTTGAGTATTTATCCGGGCGTAGGTGGGGATGATGCCAAAGACTGGGCGCAGATGCTGTTGGAGATGTATACTGCCTATGCCAAGCGCCGGGGGTTTAAAGTGGCCCTGATTGATGACCTGGCACTGGAAATAAAAGGAGACTTTGCTTATGGCACGCTCAAGAACGAGACGGGCGTGCACCGGCTGGTGCGGATAAGCCCGTATGATAGCAAGAAGTTACGGCATACGAGTTTCGCGCTAGTGGAGGTGGTGCCGATTTTCCCGGATATTCACCGAGCTTTGAATATTCCAGAGGGCGACTTAAAAGTGGAGACGGCGCGCGCCGGTGGGCCGGGCGGGCAGAATGTGAACAAGCGCGAGACAGCGGTGCGGGTGGTGCATATACCGACCGGGATAGCGGCTACTTGCCGGGAAGAGCGAGGGCAGCTGCAAAACAAGGAAAAGGCGATTGTGCTTCTCAAGAGTAAGCTTTTGCACTTGATGGAGAAACACCAGAAAGAGCAGTTGTCTGATTTGCGTAGCCATGCTAAGCCGGAGTGGGGCAGCCAGATTCGTTCTTATGTTTTGCATCCTTATAAAAAGGTGAAGGATCACCGAACGGAAGTGCAGAGTAATAGCCCGGATAAGGTGCTGGCCGGAGATTTGGACAAGTTTGTTGAAGCGGAACTGAACTTGAGTACGTAGTGCCTAGCACATAGGTAGAGGTGCTGGTTGCAATTTTAACTGTGATATAATTGAATGTATCTTCAGGGGTGACTACGTGCTAAGCACTAAGTACTGACCAATGATTGAATTTAAAAACGTTACCAAGGTATACCCAAATAAAGCGGTTGGCGTGGAAGATATCAGCTTTCATATAAAACCGGGTGAATTTGTGTCGCTGGTGGGCCGCTCCGGAGCCGGTAAATCTACGATTATCAAGCTGCTTATTGGCGAGGAAAGAGTGACAAAGGGGCGAGTTTTGTTTGGCTCTTATGAGGTGAATAAATTGAGCATGAAGGAGTTCCCTCAACTTCGCCGGCAGATTGGGATTGTGTTTCAGGATTTTCGGTTACTGCCAAACAAGACTGCTTACGAGAACGTGGCTTTTGCGCTAGAGGTGGGTGGGCGGCCGCAGAGTGAGATAGAAGAGTTCGTGCCGCAGGTGCTAGATATGGTGGGCTTGTCTAGCAAGCGCTCGGCCTTTCCGCATCAGCTTTCCGGTGGAGAAAAGCAGAGAGTGGGGATTGCCAGGGCGATGATCCATCACCCGGCGGTGATAATTGCAGATGAGCCGACTGGTAATTTGGATGAATTTAACAGCGAAGATATTATAAAACTGCTTGTTAGGATCAATGAGTTGGGAACGACCGTTATCTTAGCAACGCATGATAAGAATGTGGTTGATAATCTGAATCGGCGAGTTATTAGTGTGGTTGACGGGCGAATCGCTCGGGATGAGGCGAAGGGGAAGTACATAATAATGTAATTTCTAAGTACTAATTTCTAAACCAGACATGGCTACCACCTTGGCAAGGATAATTAAATACGGGTTTCAGAATTTTTGGCGTAACGGCTGGTTGAGTACAGCGACCGTTATTATTATGGCACTTGCTCTTGTGCTTTTTCAGGGCTTGCTATTGTTTGATGTTGTGACTTCTTCGGCTGTGGCGAGTATCCAGGAAAAAATAGATGTCGCGGTTTATTTTGTTCAAGACGCGCCCGAGGCGGATATTTTGGCGATCCGCGATTCTTTAGAGGCTTTCCCGGAAATAGCGGAGGTTCGGTATGTTTCCAGAGATGAGGCTTTGGCTATTTTTAGGGAGAAACATGAAGGGGAGGAGTTTATCACTCAGGCCCTTGATGAGGTTGGCGAGAATCCGCTATTTGGTTCGCTGAATGTTCGCACCACTGACCCTAAGGATTATGTGGTGGTGGAAGAGTTTTTAGCTGCTGACCAGTATCAACCGCTTATTGCCAAGATCTCCAGTCAGTCGCAGGATAACAGAGATGCTATTGAACGGTTGGATAGGATCATCAGTACCCTGAATAAAGTCGGGTTCGTTTTCACGATATTCATCGCCCTTGTCGCTGCTTTGGTCGCCTTCAATACTATTCGTTTGGCTATCTACTCTAACAGAGAGGAGATCGGGATAATGAAGCTTGTTGGTGCTTCTAATATCTTTGCCAAAGGACCTTATATTGTGAGCGGCATTTTATACGGTTTTATCGGGGCCGTGCTGGCGCTTATTTTAGCCGCGCCGGCTATTAATCTGGCCTCGCCGGTGTTTACTAGGCTAATACCGGAGTTGAATGTAGAGGCGTATTTTTACGACAACTTAAGCACCCTTTTCCTTTACTTGCTGGTTGCGGGTGTGGCCTTGGGCATTGGATCAAGCTGGATAGCGATTCGTAGATACCTAAAAATCTAGACGAAGGGTTTGTAGTCTTTTTCCGGAGGAAGCACCTTTTCTTCTTTTTTGAATTTGTTCTTAAAGTAGGCGGTCAGCAAGCTCATGCTCGCTATCCACATTAGGGTTAGAACAATTATTTTCTCAAGTAGTGTCATGGTAGTATCAGCGAATAATGCGAATGCGCTACGTAGTTTCCATTTTGGAAACTACTATAGCGGATTTTTTCTTAAATTTCCACCATAGGTAGCCGATGAGGGTGAGGAGGATGATTGAGCCTGCGATTATTCCTCTGATTTCAAGGTCGTGAGACTCCGGTTGCAAAGTGAACGTCTCCACGGTGGCAAGCTTTTCATAGATGCCATTTTTGTTGGTGTAGACAATGGCGTGGTAGGTCCCGCTTTCTAGCCCGGGAAAATTGTACGAGTGCGTACCGGACGGGACAAAGATCTGGTGGATGAGTTTATAGTTTATATCAAAAATATCTACGCGGTAACCGCCGTCCGGCTCGCCACTCGCCGGTGCTACCCAGCTGATCGTGGTATTGCCGGTGTCGGTCTCGGGCGTGACTGTGAGTGGGGGCTGGGCGCCTATTGGTTTGGGTGTTTGCTGTTCACTTTCTTCGTTTGGGTTGGTTTCGTTATCAGTTGTATCTGATTGGCCGCCAGACTCCGGGGGGTTGTCGCTATCGATTGGTTCGCTTGGCTGACCTGCTATGGGCTCTTCTGTTTGGGGTTGGGTTTCTTCTTCGGTTGGCGTGGTTGTTGGGTCTTCTGATGGTGGTGCGGGTTGGTCAGCTGGGGCGGGCAGGGTTTGAAAGGCTATGGTGTAGGTTGTTAGGGTTATGGATTGGCCAAGGCTGGAAAAGGTGTCCGCAAAGTAGTTTATGCCCGGTGTAAGGCCGGTTAGAGTTAGGGTGTGCTCAAGTTCTAAGGTTGGGTCAGTTACGGTTTGGATGCTGTAGAGCGGGTTGAGCTGAGTGCGGAGGACGACCCTGGAGTCGGCGGCGACGTTTGTTGTCCAGGTTACTGTGGCACTGTTGTGAGTTAGATTGGCGATACGAGCGTTTGTGATAGCGATTGTAATTGGTTGCTCAACAGTTTCTTCTTCAACAAGCTCCGGCTCCGGGTCTGCTTGAGCTATTTCTGTGAGGACGCCATGGAGGGCGAATTTGAAGGTGTATGGTTGGATCTCATCACCAAGCTTGGCCGCGCCTAGGCTGTATTCTGAGGTGTAGGGGAGGTTGTGCTCTAGAACCGCGAGGCGGTCGGTGTAATAGATGCCAAGGCCGGAGGGCGCGGTGTTGATGCGGATCCTGTAAACTTTGTTTTTGTTTAGCGGAGCCGAAGAGGGTAGGTCAACATGGATCTTATGACCACCCGGCTGGGGCGTCATGGTGTTAATGGTGATGTCGGTCTCGTCTAGTATCGCGCCGGCTTCGGTAAGAATTGAAAAACTAATAGTGCCCGGGGAGCTGTTGTTGTCCAGCCAAAGGTCAAACCCGCTTAGTTCTGCGCTATCGGCGGTATAAAAAAGTTGTTGAGGAGTGCCGGCGCCGGCCGTAGTGAGCCGCTCTGAGTTCCACGGGTCAGGCGCGAATTCAAAAAGAAGCTGGTCGTGCGCGAGCGCGGCTTGAGAAGCTGGAAAATAGAAACTAGAAACTAGGAGAAGAAGGAAAAAGGAAAAAAGAAGTGTCAAAAAAGGGATGCGTTGCATATGTTAATGATAGCACGCTAGCCAGCAAGCTGGCGGTGGGGTTCGCCTAGGTGAGCATGATCATTAATCGTGATAATGTGCCATTGCCTTTCCTTTGCTAGCTCTGGTAGATATTCGCATACGGTCAGCGCTGTATTATTGACGGATACATTTTCAAAAAAAGGGTAAAATATTTCGGCGGTGGTTTTTTCTCCATAAAGAAGGGTGCAGAGAAATAACTTCAAGAAGCGGACATGGGTAACGATTGCTACGTGTTTGTGTGTTGCGGCGAGTGACTCAAAATACTCTTTTGCTCGCGAGCATCGATTTTTTATATCTGTAAAATTTTCTTCGTCGGCGTAGTGCCAATCAGGTTCAGTATGGTCTTTTTCTTCGAGAATTTTCCGAAGACTTTGTAGCCGGGGGTCATTTTTGGGTTTCCCTATAAACTCTTTGGGCCAGACTCGTTCTTTAAGTTCGTCAAGTATTTGGATCGGAATGTCATGCGGGTTTGCAATATAAGCCGCGGTTTCTTGGGCTCGTACTGCAGGACTTGAAATGATTGCGTCTAAGGAGATTTCTTTAAGTCTTTGTGTCACAAAAAGTGCTTGCTTTTTTCCCTGCGCCGAAAGTTGCTCATCTTTTCCTTGATATATCCTGTTGATATTGCTTTCAGTTTCGCCGTGGCGAATTAGGTAGAGCTTCATAGAAGTAAGAAGTCAGAATTAAGAATTAAGAATTAAGAAGGGTTGGCTTTTTTGTAGGTTATGGCGAGGGCGTTGATGGCAAAGACAGTGAAAGTGCCGGTGATAGCAAGTAGGAAGCCGACGTGGAAGACGTTGATAAGCAGTGCTAGGATGCCAAATATTATGGCTTGCGCTCCCATAGAGGTGGCGTTACGCAGGGTGGCTAGGTTTAGTTCTCCGCCGCGCGGCACTCTGGCGAACATACTGCTATCAAGCGGTATGCTGACCAAAAGCGCGAAGATACCCATTAAGAAGATGCTGAGATAGTATAGGGTAGATGAGGGGATGAGCATGCGGCTTATCCAGGTGGCGGCGACTAAAAGGCTGCCGAGAGCTATTAAGCGTTGACTGCCGGAGCGAGTGATTTTACCAATCAGGTACGAGAAGAGCATGGCGGTAACAGAGATAATTATCGGAACATACGCGACCGCCTCTATGGAGCTAAAGACTACATAGATAAAAAGAGGCCAGAGGACTATTTCGGCGGAGCGGTGGACTGAGAAGAGGATCCAAGAGATGAAATTTTGTTTATCACGCTTGGTTTGGAGTAAAGAGTTCCAGGCGGGAGATTTTAGTTTGGGTTTGTCGGCCAGTGAGCGCAGATGCAGGAGTGGCAGAAGGGAGAGGGCAAAGAAGATAATGCTGGTGGCGATCAAGAATTGATTACCCGAAAATATAAGGATGAGAGCGCCAACCGCAGGGCCAAGCAGGCCGGCGACCTGTTTGACTATGTAGAGGATGCTAGTATCTTTGGCGCTATTGGTCTTATTAGTGTCGCTGGCTAAGAAGAGGTAGAGGTGGGCCACCCAGTAAAGGGCATCGTAGAGGGCGGCGAGCAAGGCCAGGCCGATAAAGAGAAGCCAATTGTCGGCGGTGAGTGTGTAGAGACCTAAAAAGAAGAGGATAATTGTGGCTGTTGCGAACATGAGCGTTAGCCGGGCGCCTTTTGCTTTAACAAATGAGCGCGCAAAAAAGTTGAAGGGTACGTTTACCGCTGTGAAGACGAAGTAGTAAAACATAACATCACCAAGGCTGTAGCCCGTCTGCAATAACAGGATCGGAATAAAGATCGAGATGATGCTGCGGGCGAATAGGTGCAGCCAGATGGCAAACTCGACTTGCCAGAAGTTAGAGTGTGCCAGTTGATGTAGTTTATTCTGATGGTAGAAATTCCAAAGTTGCATAAGTTAGTACTTAGTTCTTAGTGCGTAGTGCGTAGGAATATTATACCACTGAGTTGGTATGTACTGTTGTCACTAAGCACTAGGTACTAAGAACTACGCACTATGTGCTAAGTATTTCTTTGAGTTTTTCAAGGCCAACTGGTTTGGTCAGATGGTAGTTAAAGCCGGCTTGTTTGGCGCGAGCTTTGTCTTGTTCAGAGCCGTAGCCGGTTAAAGCGATTAGGGTTGTGTTTGAGGCCGAAAATCCGCCGCTTCGGATCTGCTTGGCCAGCGTGTAGCCGTCTGTTTGCGGTAGGCCGATATCTAGGATTATAAAATCCGGATTTTGAGTTTTGAGCATGATGAGTGCCTCGGAGGCGTTATGACAAGTCGCGCAGTCATGACCGAGTAAGAGGAGTAGTTTACTCATGGCTCTGGCGGCATCTTTATTGTCATCAACTATAATTATAGTTTTTTTGCCTGCTTCTTTAGCGCGAGCCAGTGCGCCACTGACTCGCTTTTTTGTTGGTAAAGGAAGAGCCTGTTGTGAAGCTAGGGGAATCATTATTGTAAAGGTGCTACCTTTACCTATTCCCTCACTTTCAGCTTTCACCCAACCGCCGTGTAGTTCGGCGATGGTCTTTACGAGTCGCAGACCAACACCAAGACCCTCTCTCTGGTGTCGCATCGCCTCGCTACGTCTAAAAAGCTTAAATAGGTCTTCTTTGATTTCTGGATCTAGGCCTATGCCGGTGTCGCTGATTGTAATGTAGGCGCCGTCTTGGTCGGCTGATGTGCTTACCGTGATAGATCCGCCTTGATCAGTATACTTGGCCGAGTTTGTGAGTAGATTAACGGTTGCTTGTTCTATCCGGATAGGATCGGCTTTGATATAGATAGGTTTTTCCGGTTGATTAATTTTTAAGTTATGAGTGATGCGGATAGTCGCAACCGAGTGGGTGGTTTCTACGGCTGCCTCAACTGCGTCGCGAATATCAACTACTTCTTTTTTAAGGCGGATTTCCCCGCGCGTTATTCTGGCAATATCAAGCAGGTCATCAAGGAGTCTTTTGATGAACTTGGTCTGACGTTGGAGGGAGTGAATGGTTTCTGTTACTTCCGGGTTGTAACTTTCTTGAAGAAGAAGCAGCTGAAGAGAGCTTAACATGGCCGCCAGTGGATTACGGAGTTCGTGAGCCAAGATTGCCAAAAAATCGCTCTTGGCGGTGTCGTCCGCCTTTACTTCTTGGTGCAGGCGAGCGTTCTCAATCGCTACGGCGGCTCTGGCGGCTATTTCTTCAGCTAGGCGCAGATCGGCCTCGGAGTATCGTTTGTGGTTTTGCGCATGGGCCATGGTTAGCACGCCTATCTTCTTATCTCGAACAACTAGGGGCGTGATGATTACTGAAGAAAGCCCGAGGGCGTGAAGAAGCTCTAGGTGTTTTTCGTCTCGTGCGCTGGCTTCCAGCATGGCCTCGGTTATTCTGGGGTGGAATTCGGTTTCACCGGTGCGAAGTACATGGGGAATACCGCGGTCGTCGTTTAAATGAGCTGGATATTGTTGTCGGAGCTGTTTGGCGAGTGGTATTTTGGCCGGGTCCTTGTGCATGACGGCGATTGGCTTGAGTTCATTAGTCTGGACTATGTCGATTGAGCACCAGTCGGCGAACTCTGGGACCAGTAATTCCGCGAGTGCCTGCATGCGGGACTCTAGTTCGAGTGTTTGGGTAAGGGCAGTGTTTGCTCTGAGCATGAAGTTATGCTCTTTCTGGGCTCTTGTGAAAGAGGTGTGGTCGTTGGCAACAACTAACAATCCCTTTTTTCCATGCCACTGTATCGGCGTTTTATAAAGGTCTAGGTAATAGACTCGGCCACTAGCGGTAACCCATAATTGGTTAGTAAGCCTATCCTTTTTATGCTGGCCGAGAAAAGGTTCTATGCTTTCAATAATCTGTTCTTGGTAGGCTGGGTGGGCAAACTCGCTGAATTTTTTACCGATGGCTTGGCTGGCGAGGTTAAGCTCGCAAATCTTGGTACCGGTTGGATTAAGATAAGAAAGCACGCCGTCAGTATAAACAAAGACGGTATTCGGAGAGTGCTCAGCGGTATCTGTATGAATTGACTTGGGTGTTGCCATGCCTTTGTTTTACCAGTGTCGGGCGAAAAGCACAAGGCTTGGCTAAACCAATCGCTTCGCGATTGACCGCCCACTCAACATCACCAAGATGTTGATCTAGGGCTTCATGAAGATAAGTTCACTTAAACTTCACCTTCTCATCTCTATCATGAAGCGGCAATGTAGGCGATGGTGTCTTAATTGTCCCGGGTGTATTATATATCTAAGTAGTGTAGAGTAATTATTTATGCGTATATTAATCGTTGAGGATGAGGAGAAGTTGGCCCAGT